>OGYH01001646.1_pt1 | contig 20351 bp, 16 predicted proteins | sample 1576511 | NCBI WGS metagenome assembly OGYH01 (sample SAMEA3541522, study PRJEB24748) | human gut metagenome | biome: human gut; feature: human-associated habitat; material: faeces | place: China | collected 2012
AACGATAGAAGTGTTTACACCCATCTAAAAATATATAATCATCATCATTTTTAAAATCACAGACAACGATTTCACAATTTTCAGCGTATAAGGCTATCTTACCAAGTAACAATTTTGTGAAATATGTTTTTCCGCTTCCTGTAGCCCCACAGATTATTGCATGAGGGGCTTTTTCTGGTCGCCATGTCGCATACTTCTCGATACCAAAGGTAGATAGAACTGGTCTAATAAAATTGGTATCTCCATGCATTTCACCTTTTAGAAATCACGGTCACGGGGACGTGGAACCGTCCGGGTATTCACCTGCTGTTTCGCCAGTGATTTCATGTTCTGTTCTTCACAGAAGCTGTCATTTGTCCATACGATTCCCCAGTTGATGTTAATTCCTAAATCCTGGGGTTCGATTACCTGGAGCAGGGGGTAGGCCACGCCATCATAAATATGTACAGACTGGTTAATGCCGACAAATTCCATGGCGTTTAATTTCTGGGATAACCTCCCCTGCAAAATCGTGCGAAACGCTTCTAAGTCTAAATCGCCCTCTTTCAGAGCCGAAAAACGGTAGATGGTAACATTTCCTCTCTGATAGTAATGTGGGGTTGTTGCAATCTCGCTTAGAAAGGCTGGATTTTTTACACGCAGACTTTCGTGCATTTCCTGTATAACTATGAACATAGCCCTTTCTACAAGCTGATAATTCGATTGGGCCAATTCTGAAGCAAGCTGTTGCTGGCGCAAAAGTTCCCGGCGTTCTGCTTCTTCCCTTTCTTTCCGCAGCTTTTCCCTGCGCTCATGGGAGTAAAAATATATACCCAGAACTACAGCGGCGGTTATCATGATTAAATCCATGTAGCGTGCAATTAACTGAATAACAAGATATACGCCGACACAGGCCAGAGCGAACATCAGAACCGCAAACAAAACATACAGGACAAGGCGTCCATACTGCCTGTCATTCCAACAGCATTGTACATTTCCCACGAACTTTTTCACAGTAACACCACCTTTGAAGCCTTAGCTGTAAAAACATAGTCATCGCCACGATGGTAAAAGGAACCCACAAAATCATTGGCTGTTGCCTTTGCAACTCCGCCCTTCGCTTCCAGTTCTTCCGCAGTAATAACCGGGGATTTTTCTTCCACCTTGATGGAAAACTTTTCATATTTGTTTTTGGGAGCGGTGACTTCATAGGCATAGCCTATAATGTTATCTGTACGTTTCCCGTCTTCATACTTCCAAACCTCTTTTATATCAGTAATCAAAATTTCTTTCGCATTTGCGACCTGTTCTAAACTCAATTTAATATTACTAACACGTATCATTTTTTCTCTTCCTTTTTTTAAATAGTTTGTTAAGTATCTGTATTGAGTAGCTCAACTATTTATGGCCTGTCTCTTGCCATGGCTATCACCCCTTTGTGAGAGCAGGGGAAGATAAATAAAACCCCTGCAATTATTCAACGGGGAGGTAAATGTATTGGTATCAAGAATGTTAACAAAACAAAAAAATCTAGAACATGTACATAATAGACTTTCAGTTATGCTAACACTCTGCAACACTGTTTTACCTTATCCCTAGATAGTGCCATTGCCCTATCTTTGAATAAATACAGAGGTACTCTTTGTCAGCGATATTAAGTTATGGGCATACTCTACCACATAATTCCAGAATTTGCAAGTATAAATTTCGAAATTATTGTATTTCTTGTTCTAACTCATTAAAAAGGGGGGTGGAAAAGAATTCTGCCAATGTAATTTCAAACCCATCACATATCTTTTTTACAGTGGAAAGTGTTATGTTTTTGCGCTTGGGGTCAAGCACACTGTAAATAGTAGACGGCGTAACGCCGCATAGATTGGCTAATTCGTTGTAGGCGACAACGTGATCTCAAATTTGGGGTGCCGTTCTCTCTGCATGGCTTTCCTGCCCCCTTTCAGCGGCGTTTTCCGGCTCTCCTTGTCAGGGTCATGGCCGGGTATCCCATGCAGACGGTTATTCGATTTTCAAGGTTCGATGAAGGCTTGTAGAAAGCATATCACAATCAAACAAGTGTTTTTAGGACGTATCAGGTCCGGTTTTGAGGGAGAAAACCGGACTTGGGAGGTCCGGTTCATGTGAACGGCTCTGGAAAGAGCATACCATAAAGTTACTCAAATTTTTAGGAACTATTACTTCCGCTTTTTGCCTTCAAAACCGAAAGTAATAGTTCCGGTTTGATGCAATATTAAATGAATCAACGACGATTTTTCCGAAACGAATTTTTCTCCAAGAAATTTGCTTATTCAGCGTCCGTTAAGGTGCGGAACTAGCACATTCTTGTGCTGAATATCGGGTTTGGGCAAAGCCCAACAAGCATTTTTGAAGTCGGATTTGAAAAATCTGATTCAAAACTTGTGAGTTGGTACCAACTCGCCCTGCTTGCTGCGGTTGCAAACTCGAAAATTTTTGTGCAGAAAAATAACCGCCCACTTCAAGTTGAACTTGAAAACAGACGGTCTGATTTGCAAAATGATTTTCAAATTTGGGGAGCATGTTGAGAGGTTTCATAGCATCCGCAAGCAATGTTTTCGTCTATACAAAAACACTTTTTGCGTTGCAAAATGCTTGTTGGGAAATCCCAAACCCTTGTACTGCACCGTTCCGGAGCAGGCAGTGCGATTGTATCACTTCGTAAAATAAGAATGCGGTTTTGATAAGGCTGACGATTTGGAAGCCAATGAAGAAATATGCGGACAACAGCAGATAGCGTGGTTATGACTGGTGGGGCACTTGGAGACCGGATTATGAAGGATGGCTCCAGTGCGCCGACAGTCTCTACGCTCCGCAGGCTATCATCAACGCCATTGGCGGCGAGCAAAAATATTGTGATTACCGTACAAGCATGAAATACCAGCGGGATCGCTGCACGATAGAAATGAGACCCTTGCTCCAGGCTATTGCGGATGGAGATACGGTGGCGTTTGTCTATGAGATGTACCTGACACCGAAAGGTATGGAAAATGCCCCCACCTTTACGATGATGGCTACAGAGTTCAACCACTTTAAAATGGTGGGTGAAAAACTCATAGTCACCCGTTTGGATCTGTATACCGATGGCGGAAAGATGAACTGACTTGTCAGAAGATCGCCTGTAACGATTGTAAGATCAGATAGAACAAAATAGAAACCCAGAATTTTTTTGAGCCGTTGGACTCTGAAAAGATTCTGGGTTTTGTGCAATGTTTTTCAGCGATTGCTCAACAACTCGCTGGACTTTAGGACTTATAAAGTTTCAAAGGTCATTGACAACATTGATAAGGTCATGGGTCAGATAAGACTTGATATTTTGCACCGTAGCATCCATGATTCGTTGACGGCTTTCTTTAGGAGCCCATGAGATATGAGGCGTAATAATGCAGTTTTTGGCTTTGAGAAGCGGATTGTCCGGTTGAATCGGCTCAGTTGATACAACGTCAAGGCCGGCAGCAAAAACTTTACCGCAGTTAAGGGCATCTGCAAGATCCTGCTCTGCAATCAACTGGCCACGAGAGCTGTTTATAAGGATCACACCATCCTTCATTTTTGCAATGCTGTCTCGATTGATGATGTGCTCAGTTTCCGGAAATAGTGGGCAATGAAGTGCAATGACATCACTGGAAGCAAGTAGCGTGTCCAGAGCTACATATTCGGCTATTTCACGTCCGGATTCAGTCGGGCGGCTGCCGGATGCCAAAACTTTCATCCCAAGCGATTTTGCAATTCTCCCGGTGGCTTGTCCGATCCGGCCAAATCCGATGATTCCCATGGTTTTGCCGCTGAGCTCAATTAAAGGGGCATCCCAATAACACCAATCGGGACAAGCGGACCATTGACCGCTGTGGACAGTATCATCATGATGACCGATGTGGTGGCAGATCTCCAGTAACAGAGCAATCGAAAATTGTCCGACAGAAGCCGTTCCGTAGCCCGGAACATTAGAAACCGGAATACCGACTTCCTTTGCGGCATCGACATCCACAACATTATACCCGGTCGCAAGAACGGCGATAAAACAAATATTAGGGCAGGCTGTTAATGTGGTTCTGGAGATGGGGGTCTTGTTGGTTAGAACGATTTCTGCGTCACCAATACGCCGAATGATCTCGGTCTCATCCTTTACGTTCGTCCGGTCATAAACGGTCAGTTTTCCAAGAGCTTCCAGTGGAGCCCAACTCAGGTCACCCGGATTTTCGGTATAGCCATCTAATACAACGATTTTCATCTGTTTTACTCCAAAATGACACCCTGCGCTAAAAGAGCATCCCGCAGGACAGGATAGGAAAGTTCTCTGGTAGTGCAGTCCTTTTTGGCGCAAAGGGCAGCGGCAACGCCAGCACCCTGCCCCATGACCTGACAGCCGGGAACATTCCGGGTAGACATATGTGCTTTGATATCAGTAGTGACACAGCGTCCTGCCATCAGCAGGTTATCGCAGCCCTTTGGCAGCAGCATCCGGTAGGGAAAACCGTAAAAGCCGGGGTCTTTGATCTCACATTCCGGATGCTTGTAGCTCATCAGGTCCTCAAAGCCGAACAGACCAATCTCATCTTCAAAACGAGTCGCGGATGTAATTTCATCCAGCGAGATCATGTGATCGCAGATGGTGATCTTACTGGCACGGACACCCAGTTGGATCGCTGCCCAGTTGATATAGGACTCCTCGAATCCGGGGACAGTTGTTTTGAGTGCATTGGCAAACTGCATGATCTTGACACGCATTTTTAGTTCTGCTGTGCTGTAATCAAGGGCTTTCGTTGCATCGCAGTCCACACCTTTGGAATTGTTGATATAAGTCATTTCGCCTTTGTGGATGGAGGACATGCTGGTAAACGGACGCATTTCCAAAGCACTGATGGCCTGATAGCGTTCGGGATCTTTCATCGTGGTAAAGGCATATTGTTCCGCACACATTCCGGGGACATCCAGTTCCGCACTGGAGAGCTTGACCGCTCCCTGCGGATTCTCTTTTACCATCCGGTCAATATCCACACCTGCCATACCGAATACCAGACCCGTGGAGCCACCGCTGACGGTATGGTAATCCTGCCACATGTCGATCTGTTCCAGACCGGCAAATCGTGCAAGGTCGCCATCACCGGAAGCGTCGATATACTGTTTTGCGGCAATGGCACTGCAGCCATCTTTGTTGGCAATCAGCGCAGCAGTGATTTTTCCGTTTTCCGTTAACACATCATAACAGGTGGTCTGAAGATAGACCGTGATGCCGGCTTCCAGAAGCATCTGGCTGACGACACCTTTGTAGATCTCGTGGTCGCCAACAAAACGATAGGGGTTGTGGTGCGGATCGTTGGGGGTGGGGTAGTAACCTGTTCCGCCGCACAGATCCACAAGACGCTGGTTCAGTTCATAAGGAATGCCGCCGACCACTCGTTTGGCGGTAGAGGGATCGGTGCTCATGGCATAAAAACTATTGGCACCGATTCCACCGTTGGTATAAGTGCCGCCGGGGACGGGCAGTTTTTCGATCAGGATGACTGATGCGCCTTGGCGTGCGGCGGCGATGGCAGCGATACAGCCAGCCGTACCAGCACCGGCAACCAAAACATCCGTTTCCAGAACAGGAAGCTGTACAGCAGGCAGAGTAATTGTTCGGGGATGATCGCTCATAAGAATATTCCTTTCTTTAATTGAAACAGTCCAGCACACACAGGGAGGTAGCGTCTGCTGCGCTGGACTGTTTTTAAGGAGAAATGTTCCGAGAATGGCGTAAATAGAGAAAAATCAGAGAATGGTATTGATCTGATGACCTTCCATCCACTTGGCGAGATTATCAAAGACGATCTCGGCGCGGAGGCTCATAGACTGCTGCGTAGCAAATGCGACATGGGGGGTTACAAGGCAGTTGGGAGCGTGCAGGATGGGGGAGGCGGTGTCCAGCGGCGGCTCCTTATCAAAGACATCAATGGCAGCACCGGCGATCACACCGTTTTCAAGCGCTACGGCGAGGTCTTTTTCCACGACAACAGGGCCGCGTGCAACATTGACCAGAAGAGCCGTGGGCTTCATCATCGCAAGCTTTTCTGCGTTGATCATGCCACGGGTAGAGTCGTTCAGCGGGCAATGCAGAACCACGATGTCCGAGCGGCGGAGCAATTCTTCCTGCGTGACCTGCTCGATGTATTCTGCAATGCCGTCATGGTGCGTACGGCTCTGCGCCAGAACAGTAGCACCAAATGCGTGAAACAGCTCGGCAGTCCGGGTGCCGATCTTGCCAAGACCGATAATACCGACCGTTTTGCCCTTGATCTCCCAGCCGACAAGACCGGTCTTGTCCTTTCCTTCACGGCAGCGGTCTTCCACACTGCGGAGATTCCGGGCAAGAGAAAGAGTCGTGCCGATGACCAGCTCGGAAACTGCCTCGTTGGAGTAACCGGAAGCATTGCTGACGGCGATATTCTTCTCCTTGGCAGCATCCAGACCAACATGATCCACACCGGTAAAAGCAACATCAATAAACTTGAGCTTGTCACACTTGCGCAGGACATCGGCCGGCATCGGCATATTGGCAAGGATCATGGCGTCTGCATCCTTGGCTTCTTCGATCAGTTTGGCGGGATCGGTGGTTTTGGGATAATCCACAAACACATGCCCCTGTGCTTCAAACGGTGCTTTGCGGGCGGCGAGTTCTTCGGCAGAGATGCCGAGAGATTCCATAATAACGATCTTACTCATGAAAATGCCCTCCATTACAGGTAAATAGAAAAATTATGAAAGAAAACAGAAAGGAACAGACGCGTGATTCATCCTGAAGAAAACAGTTCCGATTCTTTCCGTGTCAAACTATATCAAAAGCGTATGGAAATGTCATTTCGTATATTCGTTTTTTTAACCACGAAATCAACTTGAATGCAAACAAGAGTGAAAACACGGACAATTTAACGAATTTTGAAATATACTTTTGAGGGAAGATATGTCATAATCATGGCAACGAACATCGTGAGCAAGCGTTTTGAGACCGGTTTGGAACATTGCTTACAGAATGCAGATGGAGCGCTGGTCTGCTGGATGGAACGGATATGATGAAACAAGATCGGACAAGGAGGAACTCAGTAATGAGTACGACCAAAGGCACTTCTCCCAATGCAACCTCTAATTACACGACCTGCAAATTATGGCAGATCATTTGTTATTCCATGGTTCCCGCTGTTGGCAACTTCTTTATGATCGTCTTTACAATGAACGCTTACATTGCTAAAGGCGGCTACGGGCTGGCAACTGCATTGGCGGCATCCATTGCATCTTCCGGCAAGCTGTTCGATGCAGTAACAGATCCGCTGTGTGCAGTTCTTGTTCCCAAAATGCGGTCAAAGAGATTCGGCGCTGCCCGGCCGATTTTAGCAATCGGATATCTCATGATGGCAGCATCTGTTCTTGGAATCATGTTTGTATTTCCGGGGATGGGAATTGTGCCGTATGCAATTTGCTATATGCTGTATATCCTTGGCCGCACGATCCACAACCAGGGCAAGAATATCGCCTCAAATCTGATCACAAATGATCCCAAGCAGCGTCCGCTGATTGGGCGTTGTTCTCAGATTTACACGATGGTTCTGGCGATGCTTTTGAGTCTGTACCGTGGTAAGATCCTGTTCCCGATTTTTGGTGGTCTGACCTTTGAATTGCTGCAGGTTATTGGCGTTACCTGTGTGATAGCTTGCCTGATCATGGACTTGCTGGCAATGTTTGCATTAAAAGACTGCGATACCTATGAAAATGTTCTGGCACATTATCATCCGAGCGTAAAGATCAAACTGAGTGATATGGTTGGTATGCTCAAGCATAACAGTGCATTTGTTGCAGGTGTTGTGTCGGATGCATCGGACAAGCTGGCGAATGAAGTAGCCAGTGCATCGGTCGTCAATACACTGGTGTTTGGTGTTCTGATTGGCAACTATGGATTCACTGGTGATATTAGCATCTATACTACAATTACTTCTGTTGTACTGATTTTCTTTATTACGGGCATTGCCAAAAAGATTGGTGCAGGCAAGGCATATCTTCGCTACACATGGGTGGCAACTGGCGTTGCAATTGCAATGTTCCTGTTCTTCCTCATGGGCGAGTATACGCAGATCAGTGTAAAGCTGATCCCGACTGTGATTTTCGTGGTTCTTTATTCAATGCTGACCGCATCAAAGAGCACGACCAATGCAGCCATTGTCACAATGTATCAGGATATTGCAGACTATGAGTTCTATCTGACCGGCAAGTACGAACCGGGTCTGGTAATTGCAACGATCACGATGCTGGGTAAGATCGTTTCTGCAGCAGGCGGCCTTATCACGGCAGCTTTGCTCGCAACCATTGGTTATGTGGACAATGTTCCTCAGCCCGGCGATTCTGCAACGCAGAAGGTGTTCTGGATCACGATGCTGATGTGGCTTGGCATGATGATCCTTGGCTGGGTCTGCTCGATCATTGCCATGCATTGGTATCCCCTGACTGCAGAAAAGATGGTTGAGGTTCAGGCTGCAAACAAGATCCGCAAAGAAGAAAATCTTGCAGCTCAGAAAGCTGCCATGGCTGCAGAAAAGTAAGATCTGGCGTCGGTCAAACTCCTGAAACGGTGCTGAGCTGCTTCAGGAGTTTTTTGATGGCAGAAGCAGGAGGAAACAGCGATGCGAAAAATAATAAACTGGAACGAGGACTGGTACTTTTCCAAGGGTGAAAAAGTTCAGCCGGATTTTTCAGAAACATGGATGCCTGTAACGTTGCCGCATACATGGAATGCTGAGGACGGACAGGACGGAGGAAACGATTACTGGCGAGGAACGGCTTGCTACGCAAAAGCGTTCAAAAAACCGGAACTGCCGGAGGGAAATCGTGTGCTTCTTGAAGTTCAGGGCGCTGCAATGACGGCAGAAGTGTTCCTGAATGGGGAAAAGCTGGCCCACCATGAAGGCGGCTATTCAACGTTTCGTGTGGACCTGACGGAACATCTCCGGGAAGAAAATATCCTTGCTGTTACGGTGGATAACAGCGAAAACGATTATGTCTATCCGCAGAAAGCAGACTTTACATTTTATGGCGGCCTTTACCGTAACGTGAACCTGATAATCGTTCCGGTAGAGCATTTTGAACTGACGATGGATGGAACACCGGGACTGAAAATTACCCCGGTCATAGATCTTAGTGCAAAGAGTGCTGTTGTAAAGCTGGAAGCATGGAGCGTAGGCGGTCAGCAAGTGCATTTTTTCATTGGAGATAAGGATGCAGTTTCTGCGGTCAGTTATGGATATGCCTGCGCAGAAATTACTTTGGAAGATGTGCACCTCTGGAATGGGACGGAAGATCCGTATCTCTATCAGGCAAAAGCAATCCTTCTGGATGACGGGCAGGAAAAAGATACGGTGTCGCTGAAATTCGGCTGTCGGAAACTGGAGTTTGATCCGCAGAAGGGCTTCAGTCTGAATGGACGTTCCTATCCGTTGCGCGGTGTTTCCCGTCATCAGGATAAGGCGGGCGTAGGAAATGCACTGACAAGGGAAGACCATGAACTGGATATGAAGTTTATCCGCGAGATCGGAGCAAATACGGTCCGGCTGGCACATTATCAGCACGCACAGGAATTTTATGATCTGTGTGATGAACAGGGCATTCTGGTCTGGGCAGAGATCCCGTACATCACGATGCATATGCCGAACGGTCGGCAGAATACACTTGACCAGATGAGAGAACTGATCACGCAGTGCCATCACCATCCGTCGATCATCTGCTGGGGCCTTTCCAATGAGATCACTGCAAGCGGAAAAGTGACAGAGGATCTGATGGAAAATCACCGGGAACTGAATACCCTGTGCCACCAGATGGATCCGACACGCCCGACAACGATGGCCCACGCCTTTATGCTGGAACAGGAACATCCACTGGTCGAATTGGCAGATATCGGAAGCTATAATCTGTATTTTGGGTGGTATCTGGGAGAACTGGAACAGAATGACAGCTTCTTCGACGAATACCACAGCCGTTTTCCTGACCGTGTGATGGGTTTTTCTGAATATGGTGCAGATGCAAATCCACAGTTCCATACGGACTTGCCGGAGCGGGGGGATTATTCAGAGGAGTTCCAGTGCGTTTATCATGAACATTTGCTGAAGTGTATTGAAGAACGCCCATGGATGTGGGCAACACATGTCTGGAATTTGTTTGATTTTGCAGCAGATGGGCGTGACGAAGGCGGGAAACATGGCGTAAATCAGAAAGGCCTTGTCACAATGGACCGGAAACTGCGGAAAGATGCATTCTACCTTTATAAGGCTGCATGGAACCACAAGGAGCCGTTTGTTCATCTGTGTGGGAGCCGCTATGTGGAACGCTGTGGAGATACCACAAAAATCAAGGTCTATTCTAATCAACAGCAGGTAACCCTTCTGGTTGATGGACGGGAGGCGGGAACCTGTACAGGTAACCGAATCTTTGTATTTACGATCCCTTTGACGGAAGGTGAACACCGAGTGGAAGCGATGGCATCACATTGCAGTGATGTGATGACCATTCGTAAAGCAGCAAAAGAGAACCCTGCATATAGTTTCCGGCAGAAGGGCGATGTCATCAACTGGTTCGACAAGGAAACATTCTGTGAGGATTGCTATTCCCTGCGAGATACGTTTGGAACGCTACTGGCAAACCCGGAAAGTGCAAAACTGGTAAATGCGGTTATGGCAAAAGCGCGTGCGGCACGTGGTGATGTGGCCAAGAGCACAGCACAGAACCAGAATCTTCAGAAGATGATGTCCGGTATACGCATGGAAAACCTGCTCAAACAGGCAGGGCCTGCGTTGAAAGCAGATGATATCATTGGGCTGAATCAGGCACTCCAGAAAATCAAAAAATCGTAAAAAATAAACCGGCTGCGGCACCGTATGGATGCTACAGCCGGTTTTGTTTATAAGTGCTGATACTTCTGACGATAGGCGGCCGGGGTCATGCCAACGATGGATTTGAAGGCTTCTGAGAAAAAACTGCGTGTACCAAAATTCAGGCCATCGGAGATTTCCTGAATGCTTTTCTGTGTGGTCGAAAGCAGCATTTTCGCGCGTTCAATTTTGGCAATTTTAATGTAGGTGTTGATACTGACGCCGGTTTCGTCTTTGAATCTGCGGGAAAGGTAGTAGTCTGCATAGCCGACACGCTTTGCCAGAAATGAAAGCGTGATTTTTTCAGAAAGATGGTTTTCAATATAGTCGCAACAACTTTGAACCGATTTGCTCAGGTTCGGGTTGGTGCGGCATTTATGGACAAGCTGGATGAAGTCCTGATACATCGTATGGCCGATGGAGGCTGCCTCGGATACGGTCTTGCAGTCGAGAACATCCTGAATATAGGCGTCGCTCCGGCTGTATGCAACTTCCGGAGAAAGTCCGCCTTCGATCGCAGCGCGGGAACACAAAGTAATAAAAATGATCTGTGATACCTTTGCTTTGGAAAGAGCGGAACCTTCCATGATATGAGCACCGGTGCTGACCATTGCAACAGCGCCGAGCGCTTCTTCGTACTGCGAATCTCCTTCCCGGACCATCCGCAGCATAGCCTGTTCGGCACGATAAACGTTCATCCGATCGCGTCCGACCGTTGAACCCTCATTTGAAAGCGGTGCTTTGTTATGTTGAAAGACAATATCGCTGACCAGCAGCTTTTCATTGGTAATACAGTAATGCAGCATCAGAAGCTGCTGCAGCAGACTGCTTGTGCTTGTGACCGGAACACGCTGTAGGATCGCAATGAACTTTGGCTTCCAATGATCGGTGATCCGGCTGGATTTCAGAACGTTGCTGATTTCGGAGAGCGGAGGCTCAGAAGTAAACACCGGGCCGATGACATGGATACGGTGAAGTTTTCCATCAAGATGTTCAAAGGCAGCGCACCATGAAAGATTCAGCGAGGAACTGAGCAATAACGGAGCGGAACTTTCCCTGGAATGTTCCAGAAGATACTGGAAGGAAGAACTTTTGACAAAAAGCTTATTCAGTGCCAGATCCTTACAGTTGGTCTGTTGAAGAAAACCATCCGAATCATAGACCCAGCGGTAAAAATGATTCTGGCAGGACAGAAGTTCACTGAAAAACTCAAGGCGGCGGTCAATATCGGTGGGATCAGACAGCATTTATAACACCTCGCAATCAAACTATATTTAGTGTATCACAAAAATTTGCGTTTTTGTTCTTAAAATAGATAATAATAAAAAACAAAACGAAAATAAAAGCAAAATAACGATTTTATGGATATATGAATCTGCAAAAAGACTCTATAATAATGGAAACGATCCTGATACAGGGAGGAATGTGAGTATGCCAAAGATCAAAAAAGTTGTTGCGACCGTCTGGTACGACAAGGAAAATATGCGTGCACTGCGCCAGGTTTTTCCAGAGGCGGAATTCTGCTATGTGGATTTTTACGATAAGGATAAGCTGGAACAAGAAGTAAAAGATGCTGATGTCTGTATCCTGATGGGGGATGTGGATCCTTGCATTCTGGGCGAAAATACCTTAAAGTGGATCCACTGTGATCACGCCGGCCTGAATGGTTCTGCCCGTCCGGAAGTATTTGCACGCGGGATCCCTGTGACGGGTGCTGCCGGGCGCAGTGCCCCTGTTCTGGCAGAGCACTGCATTTATTTTATGTTGCAGAACTGCTATCACACAAAGGAACTGCTGGCGGCACAGGCTGCACATCATTGGGGTGTGGACGGCTCCAATCAGTGGCGCGGTCTGTATGGCAGGACCGTCGGCATTGTTGGAATGGGCAATAACGGGCGTATGCTGGCAGAGCGTCTGCATGCGCTTGGAATGAATATCGTTGCGTATGATAAATTTCCAATCAAGGGATTTGACTACATCGAAAAAAAATATTGTGCAAATGATGGCGATACGCTCCAGCCGCTGCTGGAAAAATCGGATTTTGTGGTGCTGACGCTGGCTTTGACCGATGAAACATATCACATGATCAATAAGGAAACACTTGCGCAGATGAAACCGGGTGCGTTCCTTGTAAACATGGCAAGAGGTGGTATCGTCTGCACGGAAGATCTTGTAGATGCACTGAACCGTGGACATTTAAGCGGTGCCGGTCTGGATGTGACGGAAGAACAGCCATTGGGGGCAGACAGCCCTCTGTGGGATATGGATACCGTGTATCTGACACCACATTGCACGCCGCAGGTTCCGAACCGAGCGGGACGCAGCATTGAGATCATCAAAGAAAACGCCCGGCGGTTTGAAGCCGGAGAGCCTTTGTTGAATCTGCTCCGGCCGACCGATGCTATGAACGGTGAAAAAGCAGAAGGCGGTTGGTCAAAAATGCTGAATGCAAGGTTGACCAGGGAGCAGGCGGCAAAAATCGACTTTGAAAAATATCTTGGCAAGCGCGGATGGAGTGATCCATCGGAGTGGATGTAAGGAGGCACTATGGACGTAAAACACTGGTGGACGGACTATCCGTGGCGGATGATCCAGACGAACCTCCGGGAAACGGATATGGCGGATATTGATGCGGAAACATACGCACAGCAGCTGGCGGACTATGGTGCAACAGTTGTAACGCTGAATGCGGCCGGAATCATTGCCAGCTATCAGACAAAGCTGGACTTTCAGACACAAAGCCCCTATCTGACCGGAAGCAGTCTGATGGAGATGATCGAAGCGTGCCATAAACGCGGGATCCGCGTCATTGCGCGAACCGATTTTTCAAAGATCCGGGAACCTATCTTTGAGAAGCACCCGGATTGGGCATACCGGGACAAAAACGGAAATGTCGTCAATTACAATGGCAACATCCAGACCTGCCCGAATGGAGCCTATCAGAAGGAAAAAAGCCTGGAGATCCTTCGGGAGGTTTTGACAACGCATCCGTTTGATGGCGTGTTCTGCAACATGAGCGGCTTTTTGGTGGTGGATTACAGCGGTGTTTATCATGGCCCCTGTCACTGCGAAAACTGCAAAAGGCTGTTCCGGGAACAGTATGGGCTGGAAATTCCGCAAAAGGATGATCCGGGCAATCCGGATTATAAAAAGTATGCGTCGTTTAAGTCTGCCTGTACAAAGAAGTACCGGGAACGTCTGGTAAAAACGATTCGGGAAATCAATCCGGAACTTGCCATCAACAATCTGGATTACATCCGCACAGAATCGGCAACAGAGATCGGTGTAGCACAATGGCAGTACAGTGCATCCAGCAATGCACGAAAAACCGCAGGACCGCTGCGGGAACGCCCGGCAGACAATGCAAGTGTTGACTTTATGGGATTCCGGTATCGTGATACCTCGGTCAGCGCTCCGCAGCTTGCCCTCCGTCAGTGGCAGAATCTGGCCAATGCGGGCAGTGTGAGCCTGTATATCATGGGCCATCTGGGAAACCACCAGGATCGGACCGCTTTGACAGCCAGCAAACCAGCGTTTGATTTTCATAAAGCACACGAGAAATTGTATGCCGGACTGACCAGTGCAGCAAAAGTCCTGCTGGTGAACAGACCGGTCATGGCAAGGAATGACCCGGAATCTTACGGATGGATCCGCGCACTGACGGAAAGCCATATTCCGTTTGATGAAATGAAACTGGCAGAACTGAAACCGGAATTGTTGCATCGCTGGGATGTTGTGATTCTGGCAGATCTGAAAAAACTGACGCAAGAACAGGCTGAAATGTTCGACACTTATGCAGAGCAGGGCGGCACGGTTTTGTCCACGGGAATTCTGCCTGAGTTACGCTGCCTCGGAATCTGCGAAGTCCGGAACAGCTGGAAAGACCGGATGTCCAGCGTATTTGAACTGTGCGAAGCGGAAAAAACGCTGTTTCCACGTAGTGCAGAGGCGCATTATATCGCTCCGGGGGCGATATTGAACGAAGTTGTGTTCTGCGAACAAACGCAGACCTGTTTGCATCTGATTCCGGAACATCCCTTCGGACCGCCGGAGCGATGCTATTATACAGAGGTGAGTGACATTCCGGGTGTGGGCGTGACACCATATGGAAAAGGAAAAGGTGTTTGCCTGCCATGGCTCGCGGGCAGCTTTTATTTCAATGAGGGATTCGATAATACACTGCATCTGATCCAGGACGTTCTGCATCAGATATGTGGTCTGCCGGAACTTGCTCCCGGGCTGCACCCAAGCGTGGAACTGGTTCTGTGCAAAAAAACGGACCGATTCCTTGTACAGCTCATAAATGGCAGCGGTGTTTTTGCAAATAGTTATTTCCGCCCGATCCCAATGCAGAACGTGACCCTGCGTTTCCCCGGTCTTGCAGGGAAACAGGCGCATACGCTGAACGGCGGAACGGTGACAGTACAAGACGATGGAACGGCATTGGAACTGACGCTGAATCGGCTGGAAGCGTATGAAGCAATCGTGATTTCCTGAATCCTTCAACGGTAGAACGATACAAAAAAGGAGAAAATAAAATGAAGATCGGTTTTATTGGTCTTGGCATCATGGGCAAGCCCATGGCAAAAAATCTGCTGAAGGCAGGCTACACTGACCTGCTGGTAAATAACCGCAGTCAGGCTCCGGTGCAGGAGCTGGAAGCTGTCGGTGCAAAGGGTGCAACGCAGCAGGAGATCGGCGCACAGTGCGATGTGGTCATCACCATGCTGCCCAACTCTCCGCAGGTCAAGGAAGTGATGCTGGGGGCAAACGGCGTGGCCGCACACATGAAGCCGGGCGCAGTGTTCATTGACTGCTCGTCCATCAACCCGGTTGCTTCCAAGGAGATTTATGCCGAGCTGCAGAAGAAGGGCGTGGAGATGCTGGATGCTCCCGTCTCCGGCGGTGAACCCAAGGCCATTGACGGCACCCTGAGCTTTATGGTAGGCGGCAAGCAGGAGGTCTTTGATGCCTATAAGCCGGTGCTGGATGCCATGGGCGCTTCCACTGTCCGCTGTGGCGAGGTGGGCGCAGGCAACACCACCAAGCTGGCAAACCAGATCATCGTGGCCTGCAATATTCAGGCATTGGCCGAGGCGCTGACGCTGGCACAGAAGGCTGGTGTGGACCCGGAGCTGGTCTTTCAGGCCATCAAGGGCGGTCTGGCAGGTTCTACCGTCATGAACGCCAAGGCTCCCATGATGATCGAGGGCAACGACAAGCCCGGCTTCAAAATCGACCTGCACATCAAGGATTTGAACAACGTGCTGGACTGCGCCCATGCCGTGGGTGCGCCGGTGCCAATGACCGCCGAAGTCCAGGAGATCCTGCAGTGGCTGCACAATCATGAGGGCGGCCAGAAGGACCACAGCGCCATTGCGCAGTATTATGAATACCTGACCGGCATTCAGATCGGCCGATAAAAATGAGGTGGTTCTCTGCTGGAAGAGTGATTCAGAAAAGGGATATCTGAGATGGAACAGGAACTTTATCAGGAAGCACTGCAAATTACGGACTCTGCAATCCAAGCCGTAAAACCCGATGCTGCAGTAAAACGTGCTCTGTCAGAGATGCCGCATTCCGGGCGTATTTTCCTTGTTGCAGCGGGAAAAGCGGCATGGCAGATGGCAGATGCTGCGGTAAAAACGCTGGGGCAGATGGAGGATGGCGTGGTCGTTACCAAATACGGCCATGTGAAAGCGGAAATTCCCGGCGTGCGCTGCTATGAGGCCGGGCACCCTGTGCCGGATGCCAACAGCTTTGCGGCAACAGAAAAGGCGCTGGAACTTGTCCATGGCCTGCACCCGGAGGACACTGTGCTGTTTTTGCTGTCCGGCGGCGGTAGCGCCCTGTTTGAAAAGCCGCTTATTTCCGGTGAGGAGCTGCAAGAAATCACCGCACAACTGCTTGCCAGCGGAGCGGATATCGTAGAGATGAACACCATCCGCAAACGTCTTTCCGGTGTGAAAGGCGGCCGTTTTGCCAGTGCCTGCGCTCCGGCAAAGGTGTTCAGTATCGTGCTCAGCGATATTCTGGGTGATCCATTGGATATGATCGCCAGCGGCCCGGCGGTGCCGGATACCTCCACCTGCGCACAGGCCCTGGCTATTGCGGAAAAATATCGCCTGAAACTTTCGGAGCAGGCACAGGCGCTGCTGAAGCAGGAAACGCCGAAAACGCTGGACAACGTGACCACCCGGATCACCGGCAGCGTGCGGGAACTGTGCGCCGCTGCGGCTGCAGCCTGCCGGGAACGTGGATACGAACCGATCCTTCTGACCGACCGGCTCTGCTGCGAAGCGCGGGAAGCAGGCAGCTTCCTCGGCTCCATCGTCCGCACCCACGCAGGACGGGGCAAAAAGCTGGCTTACATTGCAGGCGGTGAAACGGTCGTACACCTGACCGGAAACGGTCTGGGCGGGCGGAACCAGGAGCTGGCGCTGGCGGCAGCTCCGGCCCTTGCGGGGCTGGAACACTGCTGTGTCTTTTCGGTGGGAAGCGACGGTACGGATGGCCCTACGGATGCAGCGGGCGGCTATGTGGACGGCCAGACCGATGCCGCACTTCGTACAGCAGGTTGGGATGTGTTTGCCGCGTTGCAGAACAACGATGCTTATCACGCGCTGCAGGCCATTGGAAGTTTGCTCATTACCGGGCCAACTGGCACCAATGTAAATGATGTGTCAGTGGCATTGGTGGATGCTGCGACAACCGATTGCTGCCATTGAAGCATCAGCCCAGAAAGAGCCTATAAACGAATAGAAACGGCGAAATAGGAAAACGTCTGTACCTTCGATGGCACAGACGTTTTTTCTGCTATAAAAGGCAGGAAACCAAAAAACGAAAGGGATAAAAATACCAACGAATCTATGATAGCCTTATGGATACGCGGTGGGTAAATGGTCCTTTACAGAAGAGCGTTAATCTTCTAACCTGCCATGATCACAGCCGAGAGCGAGATAGTGCTCCATCCTTCCATTTAGCACAAGCTGTGCATATTCCAGTGGTCTGTTGTACAGCAACCAGTCCAGCTCTGCCCGCTGCGTCGGAGTATTGCCGTACTCGTCCTCGATGGCGGTGCAGTCGATGGCAACGGTGGTGCCATCCTCGAACCGGGCTTCCACCCGTTTGGTGTCCATGTTGTAGCGGCAGGAAAGCAGTTTCATCATTGTGGTATCCTCCAAGACTTGATTTTTAGTGTGCGGCCACTCAAACCAATGCCGTCAAGCCGGTGGGGGATAGGGCGATTTTATTTGTCGGGGAGTAAGTGCACGATTTCTGCACGGATTTTGCACGGTTTCAAAACGTGCAGAGGGCGCTTTTCGCTGCAAAATTTGACAAAGAGTGCAGAAATTACCGGGTAAAAAATCACGTTGTTTTGATTGAAAACTACGATGACTCGAAACTTCCATGAATTGAGACGAACCGGCGGCTTGCTCTCTTAATCAGTGGGCCCAGGGTTCGAGTCCCTGGAGGTGCACCACAACAACAAAATCCGAACTTTTTTCCGATAGGAGAGGGGTTCGGATTTTTTGTGTTTTTCGGAAAACAGAATGAATCTATTGCTTCCATCGAAAAACGTCCTAGACCTTATCACAAAAAAGCACGACAGACCACGGTAAGAGTGCCGTAAGGCAGAAAGGACACAAACATGAAGTACGATGGAAGAGTCTGCAAATTTAACATGGACACCGGCTGCGTGGAGTTGCTGCTTCAGGATGGGAGAATAATCTCTATCGACTGTACCGGGGTCGAGGATGGGTTGGACGTTACCATGGCGCAGAGGTCGGAGTTGGAGTACCTCATCTATTCCAAACCTTATGCACAGAAAGCCCGTGCCCGGCGGCTGAAACGGCTGCCGGGTGCGGGCTTTCTGCCCCGTTCCGGGGGCTTTTTTGTGTCCGGGAGGCAGCGTTTTCTGAAAACGCAGCCAAACTGCAAAAAAAGTTACAATTTTCTCATCAAAAAAGGCGGTTTCCCATTGACAGCCTTGTTATAATAGGAGTGTAAGATTTTTGAGCCAGCACTCTGCGGCTCTGATTGCTGAACGGCCCTTGCGGGCTTTTGGAAAAAGAAAGAGGCATACAGCATTATGACGAATATCGATATTTTCTCCGGCTTCCTTGGTGCCGGCAAGACGACTCTGATCAAGAAGCTCATCAAGGAATCCTTTGCGGGCCAGAAGGTGGTCCTGATCGAGAACGAGTTTGGTGAGATCGGCATCGACGGCGGCTTCCTGAAGGAGTCCGGCATCCAGATCAACGAGCTGAACGCAGGCTGCATCTGCTGCTCTCTGGTGGGCGATTTCCGTGCCGCTCTGCAGCAGGTGGTGGAGCAGTACCACCCCGACCGCATCGTCATTGAGCCCTCCGGTGTGGGCAAGCTGAGCGATGTCACCCGCGCTGTGGAGGGTGTGGCTGAGCATCTGGATGTGAAGCTGAACAGCTTTGTCACCGTGGCCGATGTCAACAAGGTCAAGATGTATATGAAGAACTTCGGTGAGTTCTACGATGACCAGATCAGCCACGCAAGCTGCATCATCCTGAGCCGCACCCAGACCGCCAGCGAGGAGAAGATCGCCGCTGCGGTTGCCATGCTGCGCGAGAAGAACCCTACCGCAACCATCGTGACCACCGCATGGGATTCCCTGACCGGCGAGCAGATCCTGAAGGCCATGTCCTCCAAGGACGATTTCAAGGCAGAGCTGATCGCCATGGCTGCCAAGGCCAATGAGAAGCATGCCGAGGAGGACGAGGAAGAAGAGCACGAGCATCATCACCATCATTACGATGAGAACGGTGTGTGCAGCTGCGGCCATCACCACCATGATCACGATGACGATGACGACGATGATGAGGACGAGCATCACCACGACCACGAGGATGATGACCACGAGGAGCACTGCTGCCACCACCATCACGATCACGACCATGAGGATGACGATGACCATGATGAGCATGAGCATCATCACCACGATGAGGACGGCCACTGCTGCTGCGGCCATCACCACCACCATCACCACGATCACGATGCCGATGAGGTGTTCACCAGCTGGGGTGTCGAGACGGCCAAGAAGTTCAGCAAGGCAGACATCGAGCATGCACTGACCGAGCTGGACGGCGGCAAGTACGGCATGATCCTGCGCTCCAAGGGCATCGTGGACGGCGGTGCCGACGGCTGGCTGGAGTTCGATTACGTCCCCGGCGAGTGGGAAGTGCGTCAGCGCGGTGCCGACGTGGGCGGCAAGCTGGTCGTCATCGGCTCCAAGCTGGACGAAAAGGCCATTGCCGCACTGTTTGGCTGCTGAGCTGCAAGTTGTGTAAGGAGAAAAACCAATTATGGCAAACGAGATTCCGGTTTACCTGTTTGTGGGCTTCCTCGAAAGCGGCAAGACCAAGTTCATTCAGGAGACCTTTGAAGACCCCAATTTCGACTCCGGCGACAAGACCCTGCTGC
>OGYH01001670.1_pt1 | contig 20131 bp, 18 predicted proteins | sample 1576511 | NCBI WGS metagenome assembly OGYH01 (sample SAMEA3541522, study PRJEB24748) | human gut metagenome | biome: human gut; feature: human-associated habitat; material: faeces | place: China | collected 2012
TCAGGGGTGCTTAAGAGCATCAGCCCGAATCTTGAACTGGCTGCACAGAACCTGGGGGCAAGAGGCTGGTATCTTTTCAGGACTGTCACATTGAGGCTGGCAACCCCGGGCATTGCCAGTGCATTTCTTCTGGTAGCCATCAACTCTCTGGCAGACTTCGGCAACCCGATGCTCGTCGGAGGAAATTATCAGGTACTGGCGACAGAAGCCTATACACAGGTCACAGGAGCCTGGGATCTTCCCATGGGCGCCACGCTTTCTGTTTTCCTTGTCATTCCGACACTGATCGTATTCTTCATCCAGAGGTACTATCTGGAAAAGAATTCTTACGTAACCGTTACGGGGAAACCTGTCGCAGGGCTGATCCGCGTCACCACGGGGCCGCTTGCAAAATGGCTTCTCTTTGCATTCTCCATGCTGCTCAGCCTCGGGATCTTAATGATCATCGGAGTCGTATTCCTCTTTGCCTTTACCGTTGCATTCGGGTATGACTACACGTTTACGCTCGAATATTTCAAGGAAGGCGTCATCCACTCCCATGTCATGATCAATTCCTGGGTGGCTTCCATATCGACAGCTGCCATCACGACAGTTCTGGGCATTGCGCTTGCCTTTCTTACCATCCGCAAGAAATTCCCCGGAAGAACGATCATAGATTTCCTTGCCATGCTTCCGGTATCCCTTCCAGGTACATTCATCGGCCTGGCATTGATCCTTGCCTTTAACGACGGACCGCTGGCCATGACGGGTACGCTCGGCATCATTATCCTCGGTATGGCCCTTCGACAGCTTCCTGTCGGATACAGGCAGGCGGTAGCAGGGCTGAAGCAGATCGAGGGCTCGCTGGAAGAAGCATCGACCAACCTGGGCGCGAACAGTTTCACCACATTCCGCAAAATCGTCCTTCCTATGCTGAAAAATTCCTTATCCGTCAGTTTCGTTTATGCTTTCATGCGATCCATGAATACGCTGTCAACTGTTATTTTCCTGGTTTCCCCGGAATGGAACCTGGCATCCATCAATATCATGAGTCTGGCAAATCAGGGATTCCTTCCTACAGCGAGCGCCACGGCAGTAGGGATTATGCTTGTCATTTATGCAACTTTTGGTATCGTGAAGCTCATCTTAAGAGATAAAATCAATATCTTTGATCTGTAAAGAAAGCGGGAATAAAGTATGGCAGACTATGTATTGCAGTTAAAGAATATCAATAAATATTTCGGGAAAAGCCATGTGATCAAGAATGTCAATCTGTCCTTTGAAAGAGGCCATTTCATTACCTTTCTGGGACCATCCGGCTGTGGCAAGACGACACTCCTCCGCATGATTGCAGGATTTTATGAACCCGATGAAGGGGAAATCCTCCTGAACGGAAAGAACGTCGAAAGGATTCCTCCTTATGGAAGAAATACATCCATGGTATTCCAGGAATATGCGCTCTTCCCTCATATGAACGTTTTTGACAACGTATCTTACGGGCTGAAAGTCAAAAAGGTTCCCAAAGATGAAATGATCAAGCGCGTGGAAGATGCACTGGAACTCATGCAGCTCAAAGGGATGGAAAAACGTTTCCCGAACCAGATGTCCGGCGGCCAGCAGCAGCGTGTCGCTGTCGCAAGAGCACTTGTCATGAAACCGGACGTCCTTCTTCTCGATGAACCGCTTTCCAATCTGGATGCGAAGCTCCGCGAAAGCGTCCGTGTCGAATTAAGAACCATCCAGCAGAAAATGGGACTCTCCGTTATTTACGTAACACATGACCAGTCAGAAGCCCTTTCCATGTCGGATGCCGTCGTCGTACTGAAAGACGGCGAAGCCCATCAGGTCGGCACGCCGCAGGAAATCTATTTCGAACCGAAGACACAGTTCGTCGCTGATTTCATCGGCACAACCAATCTCATTTCCGTAGAAGGAAAAGGGAATAACGACGTGGCTTATGGAAATACCGTATTCCATTCCACCAATCCCGTCACCCCGGGTGCCAGGTACGTCGCATCCGTCCGTCCGGAAAGCATAAAGATCTCCCTGGAAAAAGCGGAGGGGAAGGTCAATATCAAGACCTCTATCGTAAACCGCATGTTCCTGGGCGAAAAAGTGCGCTACTTCGTCAAGGATGAATTGGACAAGGAATGGATTGTAGACATGTTCGATCCAGGGAAAACGCTTCTCAGCGGTGACGCCTATGTCACGTTCAAAGCGGAAAAAGCATGGGTGATTAAAGACAAATAAGCTTCAACAGACCTTGGGAAAGGAGCTGCCTGGATGTTAGAAGAACTGAAAGAAGAAGTGCTGGAGGCAAATCTGGAACTTCCCCGTCATCATGTCGTGCTTTATACATGGGGGAACGCGAGCGGAATCGACAGGGAAAGAAACCTCATCGTCATCAAACCGTCCGGCGTACCGTATGAATACCTGAAAGCTTCCGATATGGTCGTCGTGAACCTTGAAGGCGAAGTGGTGGAAGGAAATCTGAGACCATCCTCAGATACCAGGACCCACATTGAACTGTACAAGAACTTCCCGGAAATCGGCGGAGTCGTCCACACCCATTCCATTCACGCCGCAGCCTTCGCACAGGCCGGAAGGCCGATCATCCCTATTGGCACGACCCATGCAGACTATTTCTACGGACCCGTTCCCTGTACCAGACCCCTCACGAAAGAAGAAGTGGAAGACGACTACGAAAGAAATACGGGAAAAGTGATCGCTGAAACCTTCCGTGATCTCAAGATTGATCCTAAATCCACGCCCGGCGTACTCGTCAGAAACCATGGCCCGTTCACATGGGGGAAAGATGCCAAAGAAGCTGCATACCATGCAGTCGTCCTGGAAACAGTCGCAGAAATGGCCCTCAAGACATTCCTTCTCTCGCCGGATGCAAGGATACAGAACTACATCCTGGAAAAACACTACGAAAGAAAACACGGACCCCATGCCTACTATGGGCAAGTGAAATAATTTAAAAAAGAGTGGCGCGATGCCACTCTTTTACTATGCATGAAAGGCCCGAGGCTCTTGGATATTCTCATTTTCCCATCACACTCCATGGTATAATGGGAGGAGCAAAGGAGCTTGTTATGTCTACTAAAAATACCCCACTCACATTAAACGCGACGTATACGATCGAGATCCGCGATCTTGGTGTCCATGGCGAAGGCATCGGATCGGCGGAGAATTTTACTGTCTTCGTTCCGGGAGCTCTTCCTGGAGAGACGGTGAAGGCGAAGATCATCCTGATCAAGAAATCGTACGCTTCCGGGAAACTCATTTCCGTCGAGAAGCCGTCTCCCTACCGTACGGTGCCCCAGTGCCCGGTCTATGATTCCTGCGGAGGATGCCAGATTTCCCATCTGACCTACGAGGGCCAGCTGGTAGCGAAGGAACGCCGCGTGAAGGACGTCATGGTCCGCATCGGCAAGGCAAGCGAAGACGTCGTCCTTCCGATTCTTGGCGCGCCGCATGAATGGAATTACCGAAATAAAATGGCCGTCCCTGTCGGACAGGTGACAGGCGGCCCCGTTCTTGGCTACTACCGCCAGGGCACGCACCAGATCGTCCCGATTCAGGAATGCCTCATTCAGGAAGAGGAAAACAACCGCCTTCTCCGCTTTGCGGAAGATTTCATGATCCGCCATGGCATTACCGGCTACAATGAGAAATCCGGAAAAGGCTGCGTCCGCCACGTCATGGGGCGTGTCGGCGATAATGGGGAAGTCATGGCCGTCATCGTGACCGCCACCGAAAACCTGCCGAAGAAGGACCTCTGGGCTGAAGAAATCCAGAAAGCCCTCCCCGAAGTCGTTTCTCTTTACCACGATGTCCAGAATAAGAAACGCAACGTCATCTTAGGACCGGAAATCCACCACATCTGGGGAAGAAAGACACTCACCGCATCCCTCTGCGGCATTGCCTTCGAAGTATCGCCATTTTCCTTCTTCCAGGTCCACAAGGCCCAGGCAGAAGTCCTCTACCAGAAAGCCTTGGATGCCGCTGACCTCAAAGGCGGGGAAACCGTCATCGACGCCTACTGCGGCACAGGCACCATTTCCCTCTGCCTTGCGAAAAAAGCACGCCGCGTCATCGGCATCGAAATCGTCAGGGAAGCCATCGAGGACGCTAAGGAAAATGCCGCATTCAACCATATAGAAAACGCCGAATTCCACGCCGCCGACGCAGGCCTCCTCATGCCGAAACTCTACGAAGAAGGCCTTCGCCCCGACGTCATCGTCATGGACCCCGTCAGAGCCGGATGCAGCGAAGACGTTCTCAAAGCCGCCGCAGGCATGCAACCCGCCCGCATCGTCTACGTCTCCTGCAACCCCGCCACCTTCGCCCGCGACGCAGAGATCTTGGGCCGCTTAGGCTACAAACTCCAGTCCGTCCAGCCCGTGGACATGTTCCCACAGACCACTCACGTTGAGTGCGTATGTTTGATGTCTAGGACAGGAAAGTAAAAACGCTGGAAAGTGTACTAAATAAGCTATTTCCACTATTTTGAGATTAAAAATGAGAAATTCAAAATCGGAGTTTCATCACCCCATGGGAACATATCAACGCAATCCATTTTTTGATAGTTTAGACGGTGAGTTGGATAAGGGGTTCACGAGTGTATGAGTTGGATGTTTTGAAAAAAATCCCCGGTGAGTGAGTAGGTTGGATGTGGAATAAATAGAATGTTCGTGTTATAGAACCACAAATAACCGGTTAAGATGAAATCATATTATCTTAACCGGTTATTGTTTTGCCGCAATGTAAAAATTTTAAACAATTACTTGCAAATTTATGGCGAGTAGTATATCATAATCATATAATCGTTTACACGATTATATGATTATGATATAGAAAGGAGAAGGAGTACATGGAAACATTGGTAGATGTATTCAAAGCACTATCAGATGAAACTCGTCTGCGAATTTTGAATCTGTTGTATGAGAGGGAATTATGTGTTTGTGATGTGATGGAAATATTGCAAATTACACAGGCAAAAGCATCCCGGCATCTTATCTACCTCAAAAATTCCGGGTTGGTCAAAGATCGCAAGCAGGCACAATGGGCATATTATTCGATGCGGAATGATAACAAACCAAAATTCCTTGATAGTTTGGTGTATGACAGTTTACGGACGATAGAATTATATCAAAAAGATATGAACAATCTGCATATCTGGCTGCATCAGAAAAAAGATACGTGTTGTGATTAGGTTAAAGGAGTGAATGATAATGAAGAAAATTGAAATTTTTGATCCGGCAATGTGTTGTTCGACAGGGGTATGTGGCCCTTCCGTAAATCCCGAATTGATCCGGGTGGCAGCAGTTGTTGAAAATCTGAAAAAAAGTGGGATCCATATTATAAGACATAATTTGTCTTCCGAACCGCAGGCATTTGTACAAAATACGATCATCAATGCAGCATTGAATGTCAAAGGAACGGAAATACTTCCGGTCACTATGGTGGACGGTGCGATTGTTAAGGAAGGTGGGTATCTTACCAATAAGGAATTTGCGGAATATCTTCAGTTAGATCTTGATGCAGTTCAATCAAAGCCGGATACGACACAGAATTCCACCTGTAACTGTGGTTCGAACGACTGTTGCTGTTAAGGAGGAATGCGGTCATGAACATATCATTATATGATCCGGCAAAAACAGCATCAACGAAATACTTGTTTTTTACAGGGAAAGGCGGTGTTGGGAAAACTTCTATTGCCTGTGCTACAGCGGTAGCATTGGCGGATGCAGGGGAAAAGATACTGCTTGTCAGTACGGATCCGGCCTCTAACCTGCAGGATGTATTCGGTGTGTCGCTGAATGATGCTGGTGTTGCTATTGCAGAAGTTCCCGGGTTAGTCGTAGCAAATCTGGATCCGCTGACTGCTGCTGCAGAATACAGGGAATCAGTGATTGGTGCCTATCGCGGCAAATTACCGGATTCAGCAATTCAAAATGTAGAAGAGCAATTATCCGGTTCTTGTACGGTGGAAATTGCGGCATTTAATGCGTTTTCTGAATTTTTGACTAATGCGGAAAAAGCAGAAAAATTCGATCACATTATTTTTGATACGGCACCGACCGGACATACGCTCCGTATGCTCCAGCTCCCGTCTGCATGGAGCGGTTTTATCAGCGAAAGCAAACACGGTGCATCATGCCTTGGGCAGCTGTCCGGCTTAGAAGATAAAAAAGAAATGTATAAAAAAGCGGTTCATACGTTAGCGGACAGCCGTCTTACAACACTTATTCTTGTCACCAGACCGGAAACGGCACCGATCCGGGAAGCACAGCGGGCATCCCATGAATTGGAAGCATTAGAAATTCGCAATCAAGTACTTGTGATCAATGGCCTTCTGGAAACATATGATGTGAATGATGCAGTAGAGACCGCTTTATTTAAAAAACAACAGTCTGCAGTGCAGGAGATACCCCATAATTTGGTAAAACAGTCCGTCACGATGGTACCATTGCGCGCGTATAATATTACAGGGTTGGATAATGTCAGACAGCTGCTTTCGTATTCTGGTTATACCACTGCTGTGTCCACATTGCAGCGTCCGGATGCGTACGCGCTTTCGGATGTCGTAGATGAAATTGAAGCGTCAAACAAAAAAGTAATCTTTACCATGGGGAAAGGCGGAGTCGGAAAGACAACGATCGCCGCAGCTATCGCTCTTGGCCTACATCGTAAGGGGAGAAAAGTACGTCTTGCTACCACAGATCCTGCTGATCATTTGAACCTTGTCATAGGGCAGCAAGAAGGCATATCTGTCAGCCATATCGATGAAAAAGGTGAGTTGAAAAAATATCAGGAAGAAGTGCTTACGAAAGCGCGCCAGACTATGCCGGAGGATGATCTGGAATATGTCAAGGAAGATCTTCGGTCGCCATGTACACAGGAAATCGCCGTATTCCGTGCTTTTGCCGATATTGTTGCGAAGAGCCGGGACGAAATCGTTGTACTGGATACAGCGCCTACAGGACACACGATCCTTTTACTGGAATCTACCCAAAATTACAATCAGCAGATAGAAAATTCCGGTGGTGCTGTATCGGATGCAGAAAAGGAATTGCTTCCCAGATTGAAAGATTCCAATGAAACGGAAGTTATCATCGTAACACTTGCGGAAACCACACCGTTTTATGAAGCAAAGCGGTTATTGGATGATCTAAAGCGTGCAGGGCTTGCTGTCAGATGGTGGGTAATTAATGCCAGTTATTCGATGGCGGATACAAAAAGTGATTTTTTGAGGGCAAAAGCAACTGCTGAATTACAATGGATCCATGAAGTCGACAACATATCAGATGGTCAGTATGCAATTATTCCGTGGAAACCATTTGAAGTAAAAAGTGAAAAGCTGCTGGAATTGCTATAACTACGGGAGCGTATATTCCACATGTCAGTGGAATAATAGCAGGATTATAGATCATTTGAGTTAGGAGAAGAATGTGATGGTAATACAAAAACATGGGTTATCATTTTTGGATCGATTTCTTACATTGTGAATTTTTATTGCTATGGCATTGGGCGTAACTGGGGGATATGTATTTCCCCAGTTGGCCGAGTCGTTAAGCAGTTTCAGTACAGGCACGATATCCTGGCCGATTGCTATAGGCCTTATCATTATGATGTATCCGCCTCTTGCTAAAGTGAAATATGAAGAAATCGGAAAAGTAGTAAATAACAAAAAATATTTGCATTTTCACTCTTTCAAAATTGGATTATGGGTCCTATTTTAATGTTTGTTTTAGCGGTATTCTTTTTAAGAGATATGCCAGGTTTTGCTATCGGGTTAATTGTTATTGGATTGGCGCGATGCATTGCAATGGTCATTATCTGGAATACACTGGCTGATGGGGACAATGAATATTGTGCAGCGCTGGTAGCACTAAATTCTATTTTCCAGATCCTGTTATATGCTGCATATATCTATTTATTTGTTACGATTATTCCGGAATGGCTGGGAATATCTTGGGGAGGACAGAATATTACGGTATCCATGACAGATGTGGCTGAAAGTGTGTTAATCTATCTAGGAATTCCGTTTGCTGCAGGTTTTTTGACAAGATTTGGATTCATTCGGACAAAAACGAAACAATGGTATGAACAGGTTTTTATTCCTAAAATTTCACCATTGGCTTTAATGGCATTATTATATACCATTATTATTATGTTTATGACTAAAGGAAATGAATACCCGAATTGAAAATAGATGCTTGTACCTGGGCAATATTTGAATCCATCGGTCCATTCCCAGAAACACTTCAAAATGTATGGGGGAGGATCTATTCAGAGTGGTTTCCATCTTCAGGATATGAAGCAGTTGAAGGTCCTGAAATTTTATGGAATGAGAGTCCAGACACTGGAAATCCAAAGTATCGAAGCGAAATCTGGATTCCAGTAAAGAAAAAAGACTATTAATTACATTAATGTTTATTATTGAGGGCGCTCCTAGTAAGAGTGCCCTTTTCGTAAACGGGTACGATTGGTGGATATGTTCCCGTCTACCGATAGCTCCAAAAACGCAGTGGATATGTTTCCGAGAACGGGCAGGTTCAAATGACATTCATTCGCTCATCTCGTGCCACGTTGAGACAGTGGCTCTACTAACGAGAACAAAATAAGAAAGGACCATAAAAGCCCGTGTTTAAGCCATTTCTGCGGCATCTGTCTTTCTGAAGAGAGAGGCGGGTGCCACTTTTTCTGTCCGGAGAAATGAGAATATTGCTCTGGTGTGACTATGGAAAGGCTATTTTGATGGATTTTTGGATGGAGAGACTGTGGTTTTGCTATTTTTGGGGGTTGAGACTGTAGGAAGGCTATTTTTCAGAAGTTGAGACGACGGGAAAGCAATTTGAGCCTGCGGCAGATCGCTACCATCATTCAAAGAAAGATCATTATAAAAGAGTAAAAAAGAGAGCGGTGCAGGTGATCCTGAACCGCTCTCTGGCTGTTATTCCGCGGCGAACTGCTTGTGCAGTTCGTCTATTTTGTTCTTGTAATAACGAATCATTCTATCCGACAGGCCAAGGCTGTCTGCGATCTCAGCAGTTGTGAAACCAACCTTGTCTTTCTTATAAACCTTAGCGCATTTAGGGTAATGCTGTTCCAGAAATGCAATGAATTCTTCCTCTTCAAGATTCTTCATGGCTTCTGCACTGGTTACATCCCCGATAGCTGCTTTCTTATTGGAGTTCTCCATGATCGCATCCAAAGAGACTGTCTCTGAAGTGATGTGGTCTTCACTTGCCATCGGGCAACCGTAGCAGCTACGGTCACGACAAACTCTAGTAGTTCCGTCTGATGCCGGAATGCGGCAGCGGCGCTTGCGCGTGTTTCTCTGAGCCTCTGCCCATTCCATTGCCATGTATATCTATAAGCCGATGAAAGGCTATAACCTGATGCAGGCTATTGCCCGTGTCAATCGCGTCTTCAAAGACAAAGAGGGTGGTTTGATCGTCGACTACGTTGGCATTGCATCGGCGCTCAAAGAGGCTATGAACGATTACACGGCACGTGACCGGAAGAACTATGGTGATACCGATGTGGCGAAGGTCGCATATCCGAAGTTCCAGGAGAAGCTGTCTGTCTGCCGCGACCTGTTCTACGGTTACGATTACTCGGATTTCATTCACGGCAGCAACCTCGCTCGCTCCAAAGCAATAAGCGGAGCGGTCAACTTTATCGTCGCAGTCGATAGGGAAGACGATCGCGATACGTTCCTCAAGGAATCGCTCATGCTGAAACAGGCACTATCTCTCTGTTCGTCCCTTGCAGCAAAGGACGAACGGATTGAAGCTGCGTTCTTTGAATCTGTCCGTGTGCTGGTAAATCGTCTCGTGAATCAGGGGGAAGGGAAGAAGATCTCTTTGCCGGAAATGAATGCGCGAATCAATAATCTCCTGAAGGCCAGCATTCACAGCGATGGTGTAATTAACCTCTTCCAAGATGCCAACAGCGATTTCTCACTCTTTGATCCGAATTTCCTTCAGGAAATCGCAAACATGAAAGAGAAAAACCTTGCAGTGGAGCTTCTTAAGAAGCTTATCACTGAGCAGGTGGTTGTGTACAAACACACGAATGTTGTCAAATCAGAAAAATTTAGTGAGATCTTGCAGAAAGCGATGAACCAGTATCTCAATGGAATGCTTACGAATGAGCAGATAATTGAAAAAATGCTGAATCTTGCAAAGCAAATTCAGGCGGCGCAGAAAGAGGGTGAAAAACTCGGGCTTACCGCTGATGAGCTAGCCTTCTATGATGCTCTGACCAAACCGCAGGCCATCAAGGACTTCTATGAGAATGAAGAATTGATTGCTATAACAAAGGAATTGGCAGATACGCTCCGAAAGAATAGAACGATCGACTGGCAGAAACGGGATTCTGCCCGTGCTAAGATGAGAATGCTTATTAAGCGACTGCTTAAACATCATAAGTATCCGCCGGAAGGTATGGACGACGCCGTCCAGACCGTGATGACGCAGTGCGAGCTGTGGGCCGATAGCAACGACATGGGAGAACGCGTCAGTGCTTATTCAGACAGGCTGAACCAGTATGTGAATGAAACGTATGATATGGGTATGGTGGCGGAGCCAAAGGCGCAATACGGGAAGAAGGAATAAGGAGGACCGATTATGGCAGTGCCAAAATACGATGAATTGATGAAGCCATTGCTTATTGCAGTCAGCGATGGCGAGACCTACAAGATGAAGGATGTCACAGCTCTTTTGGCTGAACAGCTGAATCTGTCCTCAGATGATCTTGCTGAAATGCTTCCAAGCGGAAGACAGACAGTGTTCAAGAATAGAGTCGGATGGGCAAAAACCTATCTGAAAAAAGCCGGACTTCTCGATAGCCCGGCCCGTGCCACAATTGTTATTACGAATGCTGGAAAACAAGTCGTTGCGGATAATCCGGAGAAAATAGACTCCAAGTATCTGGAGCAATTTCCTTCCTTTGTGGATTTTGCGTCTGCGCCTGAATCAGAGGACAATGCCGTACCGGCACCTGCTGCCCCGGCTCCAACCGACCTCAAGCCAGATGACCAGCTTGAAGAAGCTTACAAGCAGATAAACGACAGCCTTGCTTCCGATTTGCTCAGTGAGGTATTGAAAATAAACTCCTATACGTTCAAAAAGCTTGTTGTTGATCTTCTGTCCAGGATGGGCTACGGAACTGTAGCTTATGGCAGCCATGCAACCGTCGCTTCCGGTGATGAAGGAATCGATGGAGTCATTATGGAGGATAAACTGGGTTTTTCTCTCATTTATGTGCAAGCCAAAGAGTGGGCGTTGGATAAAGTTGTAAGTAGGCCAGATATTCAAAGCTTCGTCGGAGCGATTGCCGGAAAACATGGAGACGGACTTTTTGTAACGACGGCCAGGTTTTCACAGCAGGCAAAGGACTACGCTGAGACTCATCATATCATTCTCATTGATGGAGAGCGCCTGGCTAACCTGATGATCGAATACAACTTCTGCGTTTCGACCAGAAAAACTTTTGAAATAAAGGCAATTGATACGGATGCGCTGGCTGAGTATCAGGACGATTAAACCTTTCAACGATAGCCATACTTTTTAACGATTGCAGATTGGGGGTGTCGCTTTTGACTACAGCAACCGCAGCAGCATACGAATACAGGGCAGGAAACGCGCTCCCGCTTTATGCCCTGAAACGCAGAAAAGCCCAGAAACAGCGCGGTTTCCGGGCTAAAAGCACATACGGGCATTGTATCAAAGATGAGGTCTTGATAGACCAGGCAGCTGGGACGGGCGGCATGCTGACCACTGCCTATGAACATCTCCATGCCCTGAATCCTTCCGCTACCATCCATCTTTTCGGCCAGGAAATCATGGGCGTATCCTACGCCGTGGGCCTGGCTGAAATGCTCATCAAGGGCCAGAACGCTGAAAATTACGTCCGCTGCGACACCTTCAAGCAGGACAGCTTCCCCAACAGGAAGATGCGTTTCTGCCTTGAAAACCCGCCTTTCGGCCAGCCCTGGGGTGGCAAGAAAGCAAAGACAGGCCAGGAACAGGCCGTTCTGAAGGAGTATCAGAAAGGCTTTGAGGGACGCTGGGGAGCCGGTCTGCCCGGTACAGGCGATGCTCAGCTTCTTTTCGTGCAGTCTGCCATTAACAAGCTGGATGACCAGGCAGGCCGGGCCGCTATCATCGAAAACGGCTCTCCGCTCTTCACCGGTGGCGTTTCTTCAGGGGAGTCCCAGATTCGCCGCTGGATGCTTGAAAACGACCTTATAGAGGCTATTATCGCCATGCCTACCGATATGTTCTACATTATTGGTAATTTGAAAATTGTACAAAGTATAGACAAAACTTATTATAAAGTTGCTTGATTTTTTTAGACATTAGCCAGATTGATTTATAAGTAGTAATTGAAATGTTCTGGCTTTTTTTTATGGTTAAAAATGCATAAATAATATTGAAACGTGTAGCTAATACAATAATAATATGGTAGAATAAAGAAAATAATTATAATTGTAGAAAAGGATTTTTCATGGAAAAATTAATTGACATAGAATCTTATCCCATTCAAGACACGCTAAATTTATTGCTTCAGGATAAAACCACGAAGAAAAATATCATATGGGCCACCGATGCCTATGCGGAAAATGGCGACGGCTACTTGGACAGGCAGGAAATCAGTGCCGTAAAGCTCATGAATTATCCGAAGCTCATTAAGCCACGCATAGAAAAGACGCAGGAGGACCAGCAGGACAGGACGCGGAAAAAGGCCGAAGTATTTACACCGGCCTGGCTCTGCAATCGCATGAATAACTACTGCGATGAAAGCTGGTTTGGAAGAAAGAATGTTTTTAACATTGAAAACAGTGACTACACCTGGGACGTAGTGCAGGGAAAAGTGGAGATGCCGGAAGGCAGGACATGGAAACAGTATGTAGATTCTCGGCGTTTGGAAATCACCTGTGGGGAAGGACCTTTCCTTGTATCCCGCTACGATGCGGCCACAGGGCGTATGATTGAGCCGCCGAAGAGAAGAATTGGCCTGCTGGACAGAAAACTCCGCATTGTGAATGAAAATACAAACACCTACGAGGACTGGTTGAAATGGACCATTCGAGCATTTGAAGCCTCCTATGGTTTTGAATATCAGGGGGACAGCCTTCTCATTGCCCGTATCAATCTTTTACTGACTTTTGTTGACTACTATGAGGAACGCTGGAATAAAGAGCCGGACATTAAACTTCTGAAAAAAATAGCCAATAAAATTGCCTGGAACATATGGCAGATGGATGGCTTCCAGGATACGGTCCCTCTTGGTATGCCACCGGGAGAAATGTATGAGCCCAGTTTGTTTGATATGGGCAGTGATGAAATAGAAACGGATGAAGCACCATACTGTAGAATTCAGGACTGGCGAGATGGCAGCTCTATTGAATATCGCCAGTTAAAGGAGAGATAATTATGGTTCCGAGTGAAATGAAGTTACTGGATATGCTTTCGAATAATGATGTGACTTTTTTCGTGCCGCCGTACCAGAGAAATTATGAATGGACCACGGAACAGTGCGAAGCATTCTTTGACGATGTGGTTAAGACCTACGAAAAGAATTCTCATGGGCATAGGACAGAGCATTTCTTCGGTTCAATTACCTATTTTCAGACGGAAAGGCCCTTTGGACAGACAAAGGAACTGGTTCTCATTGATGGACAGCAGAGAATTACTACTACCATGCTGTTTCTGTGTGCTGTAAGGGATATAGCTGCCGATGAGACCTTAAAGGATTTCATCAATAACAAATATCTAAGAAATACCAATGCCAAAGATGAAGACAATGAATACAAAATCAAATTAAAGCAGGTTGAGACAGACTGGTCTGTCTATGTCCACCTGATTCTTCAGAATCCGCTGACAGAAAAAGAACGAACAACTATTATATACAAGAATTACAGATACTTTATTTCCCGTCTCACCCAGTTTGGGCAGGATGAAGGAGACCCTGCCCGCTTGATTGAGCTGGGATTAAATAAATTCAGCGTCATTTCCATAGAGCTGGAGCCGGATCGGAATGAATGGGAGAATCCCCAGGAGGTATTTGAATCCATGAACTCTCTGGGGAAGCCTTTGTCTTTGGCAGACTTGGTTAGAAACTACCTCCTGCTGGGCCTTGATGGAAAGAAACAGGAAACCCTTTACAAAGAGTACTGGCTCCATATTGAACAGACCTTACCGGGCCAGGTATCCAATTATATCCGGGACTTTATGCAGTGGCATTACAAAACCTCTTATAAGAAAGCAACAGAAGCCAACTATAAGGAACTGTACAGAATTTTCAAGGAAATCTTCAGCGGCTTGGAAGCGGAAACCGTAATGAAGAAATTATCCAGCTGTGCTTCGCTGTATGCCTGCCTCCTGCCGGAAGGTAGAACAGGGCACCCAAGCATTGATTATGAATTAAAGGATATCCAGTTTCTCCGTGTGACCACTGCCTATTCCTTCCTGCTGGCCCTGCTGGATGCCTGGAGAGAAGGTGCATTTACTGATGAGGATATTGCCGCTATTCTCCACGTATTTAAGACCTATATTATCAGACGACGTATCCTTGGGCTGGTGCAGGCAGAGAATAAGTCATTCCCTTTATATGTGAACTATTTGGACCAGTTAGAATCTGCGCCTGATAAAGCAAAGGCCATGCTTGATATTCTGGCTCATCAGGAAAACCGGTTAAGACTGCCAAACGATATTGAACTGGGAAGATATCTGGAAACTGCGAATTTCTACAATTTACAGTCCTGCCGTTTCATCCTTTCTTTGATTGAAGAAAAATTGACAAAGAATCGTCCGGGGGACGAGAAAATCCAGATTGAGCATATTATGCCCCAGACCTTGAATCAGGCATGGAAAGATGAACTGGGACCGGACTATGAAGCCGTTCATCAGGAATATGTGAATACCATCGGAAACCTGACACTGATTCGTCATAACCAGGAACTGGGAAATAAACCTTTTTCCTCTAAAAAACAGGTTTATGAGAACAATGCCGGACTGCAGATAGCAAGGACGGATATTACAAATCGGAAGAAATGGAATAAAGCCTCTATAACCAACCGGGCCAAATGGATTATTAACTACCTTTTAACGGAAGTCATCCCTATCCCGGAAGAAATGAGACGAACCAATAATTATAATATCAAGGAAACCAGAGGACTTTCATTTCTGGAACTGCAGCTTATTGGAGAAACTATCAACTTCTATCCGAATCCTTCTATAACCGCAAAGGTCGTATCGGATAAGGAAGTGGAGTTTGAAGGCAAACGCTGGAGACTGTCTCCTTTAACCAGAGAGCTTCTCAGACGCATGGGTATGGGAAACAAATCTGGCGCCTATCAGGGATCACAGTACTGGTCTTTTGAAGGTATGAAATTAAGCTCCATTATTTGAGGAGGAGATAAATTATGGGTAAAAAGAAGTTTTTTGATTTTGTACTTGGCAACCCGCCTTATCAAAAAAATACTGAGTCAGACAGCACACGAAAACCCCCTATTTATGATAAATTCATGGATGCGGCAGATGAAGTTAGTGATAAAGTTATATTAATCCACCCTGCTAGGTTTTTATTTAATGCTGGCTATACGCCGAAAGACTGGAATGAGAAGATGCTGAATAATCCTCATTTCAAAGTCATGGACTATGAGCCTGATAGTAATAAAGTTTTTCCTAGTTTATCTTCTCCACTTAAAGGTGGAGTAGCAATTACATATTATGATAGCAATGCCGATTATGGCGTGATTGGAACATTTACTAAATATTCAGAACTTAATGCTATTTTGAGTAAAGTAAAAAAAGGTAATCCAACTTCTTTTGAAACAATTATTTTCCCTCCACTTAGTTTTAAAGTCTCAGAACTCATGATTAAAGAAAATCCCAAACTAGTACCACGCTTAAGAAGTAGTGCCTTTATTAAACTCGCTCAAATCTTTTATAGGGAAAAGCCGGATGACAATAAACAATATATAAGTATCATTGGACTTGATGAAAATAAAAAGCGTGCCAAAGAATTTGTGAGGAAGGATTACATAACTGATTCCCATAATCTACTGGATTCATATAATGTTTTGGTGGCTAAAGCAAATGGAGCCGGTAATTTTGGGGAAACCTTATCTCCTTCTATGATAGCAGAGCCTGGGACGGGTTACTTGCAGACATTTATTGGCATAGGTAAATTTCATACTCTTAAAGAAGCTAAAAATGTTGAAAAATATATAAAAACTAAGTTTACTCGAGCAATGTTAGGCATTTTAAAAACTACACAAGACTGTCCGGGGCCGAAATGGCATTATGTTCCACTTCAGGACTTTTCCACCGAATCTGATATTGACTGGTCTAAGTCTATCCATGAGATTGACCTCCAACTCTATAAGAAATATGGCCTTTCCCCAGATGAAATTGACTTCATTGAATCCCATGTAAAGGAGATGAAGTAATATGCTGTCTCCTCAAATCAATTCTTTCAAAAAGGTAGTTCCTATTATTTACTGCTACACCACGCCCGGTGTCACTTACCATGATGGGTGGTGTAAAATCGGGGAGTCGGAGCAGGATTCCACGTCCCGGGTGAAGCAGCAGACCCAGACGGCCAATATCCATGTGAAGCTGGAATGGACGAAAAATGCGGTATATGAAGTGACAGGGGATGCTTTCCACGATACCGATTTCCACCAGTACCTGGCGTCCTGCGGCATCGAACGGATGAAGCCGCTGCCTGGGGATACGAGAAAGCCGGAGTGGTTCCATATTTCTCCTGCGCAGGCGAAAAGGCTGCTGGAAGATTTTCGGGAAAATCAGGGTGTGAAACCGTCCCTGGCCCATGTGGTGCCCTACAGCCTTCGCCGGGAACAACGGGAAGCGGTGGAAAAGGCAAGAAATTATTTTCTGCACCATGAAGGGGGCAGTTTCCTTTTCAACTGCAAGCCCCGCTTTGGCAAGACCCTGACAGTATATGATTTATGCAAATCCATGGGATTTATCAACATACTGGTGGTGACAAACCGTCCCGCCATTGCGGATTCCTGGTTTGAAGATTACTGCAAGTTCCTGGGAAAAGAGTCAGGCTACCGGTTTGTTTCTGAGGTCAGTGTACTGAAGGAAAAGCCCGGCGTACTTAGCAGGGAACAGTACCGGGACTCTCTTGATGATAATGCAAAATGCATTGAGTTTGTCTCTCTGCAGGACCTGAAGGGGGCCAAGGCTTTTGGCGGACCCTATGACAAGCTGCAGGAAGTAGCGAAAACTTCCTGGGATATTCTGGTGATTGATGAAGCCCATGAAGGGGTGGATACCTATAAGACCGATGTGGCTTTCGAGCATATCCACCGGAAGTATACGCTCCATCTGTCCGGTACGCCCTTCAAGGCCCTGGCCCAGGGGGAGTTTACTGATGATGCCATTTATAACTGGACCTATGCCGATGAGCAGAAGGCCAAGGCGGAATGGAAGTCTGATGACGGCAGTGAGAACCCCTATGCCAATCTGCCAAGGCTGAATATGTATACCTACCAGATGTCGGAAATGCTGACGGAGGAAGTGAGCAAGGGGGTGGAAATCAACGGGGAGACGACAGAGTATGCCTTCGACCTGAACGAATTTTTCGCCACCAATGAACAGGGACGGTTTATCCATGACGAGGCAGTGGACCAGTTTCTGAACTCTCTTGTAACGGGGAAGAAGTATCCTTTCTCCACGCCGGAACTTCGTGGAGAGCTGCGTCATACTCTGTGGCTTCTGAATCGTGTTTCATCGGCTAAGGCACTGCAGAGAAAATTGGAAAAACATCCTGTCTTCGGCAACGGAAGCTATGAAATCATCCTGGCGGCAGGAGATGGCCGGTCTGAAGAGGACAATGAACGGATAACAGCGAGCGCTTTGGAACGGGTAAAGGATGCCATTGCCCATCATGATAAGACCATTACCCTTTCTGTAGGACAGCTGACTACCGGCGTTACCATCCCTGAGTGGACGGCGGTGCTCATGCTTTCCAGTATCAAGAGTGAAGCCCTCTATATGCAGGCCGCTTTCCGTGCCCAGAATCCATGCCGCATCAGCAACGGCCATGAATGGTTCCGTAAGCAGAATGCCTATATCTTCGATTTCGACCCGGCCCGCACGCTCATTGCCTTTGATAAAATTGCCAATGACCTCTATGAAGGAACGGCAGGCGGGCATGGGGATGTGGAAACAAGGAAAAAGAATATCAGGGAACTGCTCAATTTCTTCCCAGTCATCGGTGAAGATGAGAATGGGGAAATGATTGCGCTGGATGCGGCCAAGGTGTTGTCCATTCCAAGAAAAATCAAATCCCAGGAAGTGGTACGGCGGGGCTTTATGTCCAATTTCCTTTTCCAGAATGTAAGCAATATTTTCCATGCGCCCCAGCAGATTATCGATATCATCAACAGTTTGGAGACTTTTAAAGAACCAAAGCCCATTCCCAATCTGGATGAAAATACAGGGGATCAGCTGGATATTGACGAAGACGGCAACGTGTCTATCCCCCAGGAGAATATCATTGGTAAGTCTACTGATTTATTTGGTGACAAGATTTTCAAAGAAGCAGAAAGCAGCATTATGGATGCGGTCCAGGCGGCAGATGCCGATGTAATTGCCCATGCTGACAGTCCTGAAAGTCATGAAGCAAAAGAAATAACCGACAAATTCAAAGATATCGCCCATAAAGTAACCACAAGAATTCTTGACAAGGCAAAGGAAAACTATCAGAACAATTTCACCAGAAGCAGCCGTAACAAGCTGGAAAGAACCATCAATATCACCGCTGACACGGTGATTAATAAGGCGGCGGATAATCTGCGCATTGAAACAAATCGGGCAAAGGATAAACTGGACAAGGATCTGAAAGGTGCGAAAACCGAGAAAGACGAACAGCGGATTCATAAGGACTATGAGAAAAAAGTAGAGGTCCTGAATAAGCAGTTCAAGGAAGATATCCGAGGCGGTCTTAAAGAGGCAGTACGCAATGCAGGTCATAAAGTAGTGGAGCAGATTGAAACGGACAAGCGTGAAAAGAATAAAAAATCCTTTGAAGATAATATGAAGGATAAACTGAGAGGCTTTTCTCGTACCATTCCTGCTTTCCTCATGGCCTTTGGCGATGAAAATACCACTCTGGCCAACTTCGATACCATGGTACCGGATGCTGTTTTCCAGGATGTCACAAGGAATATCAATGATGGCAAATGTATTACATTGGATGATTTCCGTAAACTCAGAGATGGCATGGACTATGTGGATAAAGAGACCGGAGAAAAGAAACATTTTGAAGGACACCTTTTCGATGAAGTGGTTTTCAATGATTCTGTAAAGGAATTCATGAACAAGAAAAAGCAGCTGGCCAACTACTTCGACGAGAAAAACACGGAAGATATTTTCAACTATATTCCGCCTCAGCAGACAAACCAGATTTTCACGCCGAAAAAAGTGGTGAAGCACATGGTGGACCTGCTGGAAAAAGAGAATCCCGGCTGCTTTGATGATGATACAAAGACCTTCGCCGACCTCTACATGAAGTCCGGCATGTACATCACGGAAATCGTGAAACGGCTCTACAACAGTCCGCGCATGAGACAGCTCTATCCGGACAGGGAAAAACGGCTGAACCACATCTTTGCCAAACAGGTCTACGGACTGGCACCTACGGAAATCATTTACCGCATCTGCAAGAACTACATCCTTGGCTTCAGTGATACAATTTCCATCAAGGAACATCACATCCGCCTCTGCGACTCCCTGGCCTATGCACAAAAGGGGACACTTGATATGAAACTGGAAGAAATGTTCCCGAAACTGAAGGGGGAATAAAAATGCCTAGATCCAAAAAGGATGCTAAAGTTCTCAATATAAAATTAGCAACGCCGATATATATTAAACTTCAAAAATTTTGTGATGAGTCTGGAATAAGCAAAACAACAGCTACTGAAAAAATACTAGGAAGATTCTTCGAAGAATACTTTAAAAAGCCAGAATCGGAACGAAAAATATTTTGATAAAAATAGCCCGTTCCCGCAGATTTAATTTCTTAAAATTATTTAGGGGCGGATTGTATAATTAAGTTGAACACTTAAAAATCCATAGCGAACCCTTGTGGT
>OGYH01001673.1_pt1 | contig 20082 bp, 16 predicted proteins | sample 1576511 | NCBI WGS metagenome assembly OGYH01 (sample SAMEA3541522, study PRJEB24748) | human gut metagenome | biome: human gut; feature: human-associated habitat; material: faeces | place: China | collected 2012
ACGTTGTTGAAGCGTATACAACGCATCCTGACAAGGGTGTGACGCGGACGGGACGGAACGGGGGAGATGAAATCCGGCTCACAAAGCCGGATTTCAAGAGACACTGAGTCGGGAAAACATCAGTTTTCCTGACGAATTGTCTCGGTGCTCCCCCGTTCCGTCCCATCCACGCCAAGGTCTCCGCCCCACCCAAATCACAGCCCCGCACCCCGGCACGTTTCTCCCCTCCCACCGCATCCGCCGCCCACACGACGCCCGCTTTTCCTCGTCCCCCCTCCCACCAAAAAACGGCCCCACAAGGAACCGTTTTTTCTCATCTTATAATACATTCTTCAACAGCATCAGCACCGGATTATTCTCCCGAATCCATGCCAGCGCCATATCGCCCTGGATCTGCTTCATGCATACATTCCCCCAGTGTGTCGCCTGAAAGCAGTACACCACCGCAAAGAAAATCCAGATCCACAGCACCGCACGCACGACACCAAGTCCTGCTCCTCCCATGCGGTTCAAAAAGCTGATCCCCGGAATCTCCGCAATCAATTCCACAATTTTCACCGCAATCGTCACGAAAACAACGGCAAGCACCAGCGTCAGAAAGAAAGCAATCCCTTTCATAATCTTTTCGGATACTGCTTTCGCCGCATAGGATGCCAGACTGTGCAGCTGTTCCTCCTGGTACTCCTGCACCGCGCCGCTTCCGAGAATCTGGTTCACCAGCTCCTCTGGCACGCCCATGCTCTCCAGCCATTTCTTCTGCACATCCTGGTTTTCCCCCGACAGAAATTCATTGTTTTCAAATGTCTCTAAACATTTCTTCTCCACATACTGCGGCAGCTCCGTTCGCTCATTCAGCACATCCGTCACATACGGATTCATCCAGATCGCCAGTCCTGTCACCAGAATCAGGGACACCATGGACAGCACTGTCCGGACCAGCCCCTTTCGATATCCAGCCAGCGCGGAAAGAATGCACACCGCAAGTAATACGTATCTCAGCCAATTCATGTTTTTCTTCTCCTATTTCAGCCGGATCATCGAAACGCCGTCCTCCTCCGCGAGCAGATACCGGTTCTGCCCCATGCCGAGGATCTCGTGAATCTGTGTTTCGCTGACCACGCCGCTGTACTTCTTTCTTCCATTTAAGGTATATACACACAACTCCTGCCGGTTCGTCAGCAGAATCTGTTTTTCTTCTATCTGAAGGTTCTGGTAATAGAAATCCAGATTTTCATCCGCAAGCTGCTTTCCTTTCAGATTGTAGATTTTCATCCGGTAAGGATGATCGTCGCTCTCCCCGCGCAGAATCAGAACCACGCGGTCGTCCGCATACGCGCAGCTTAGAATTTCTCCATCTTCCGATACGCTCACCGTTTCCTTCGGCTTGTTTGTTCCTTCATAAACGCGGAAGCCGTTGTCAAAGAAGGCAACCCATGAGGATGTTCCCGCTGTTTCGATCTGCGGGCACAGCATATCGGTGTAGCTCGATGAGCTTGCAAGATTGTCCACCAGATCCTCGCCCCTGCTTCCGAAATTGTAGAAAGCGACCTGTGATTTCATCTTGCCGCCGTCTTCGTAAGCGTAGGAAACCGCCATCCAGAGTCCGTCCGCGGAAAGTGAGAGATCCATCGGATAGCCCGGGCTGTCCATGTTCGGGTGAGAGGAGGCGATCTCCGTTCCATCGGTATTATAGTATTTGATCCAGCTCTCCCCGTTGTTTTCCAGAATCGCCGCAACGACGCCCTGGCCTGCAACGGATGCTTTCACGATCGGATACGACGCGGTAATTTCGCCGGCCTTTCCATCGGCATCGTATACAACAATTTGGGTTCCGTTTTTATCGTAAATGGCAATTGCATCGCCGCAGGATATCATCTGCGGATTTTCCATGGTATAATGATCGCTCCAGAGGGTCTGATTTTTCCGGTCGCGCAGTTCGATGCCGTCGATACCGTAGCGCACGATCTTATTTCCGGATTTCTGAAACATATACGTATCGGTGTCCTCGGTCTCTGTTGCCTGTACTATGTCGTATCCCTGAAAAGTACGCAGCTGAAGCCATACCCCTGTACCAATTCCGGCCGCGAGAATGGCTCCTGCAAGGATTCCAACGGTGATCCGGCGTCTGCGTTTTCTTTTTCTGTTTTCTGCTTTATACTCCTCAAGATCCCGGACTTTTGCTCCGTTCTCCTGTTCTTCTCTGTTTTTTCCGTCCATTTTCATTCCCCTTATGTTCTTTTCGGACTTATTTTCTGCCGCCCTTTCGGCCGCAGTTTGATTCCGCTCTAGTGTACCATATTTTTCTCTATTTTGGGAGGTATATTTTCTGCCCCGCATATATGAGATCTTCCACCGCGATCTGGTTCAGTTCGCAGATATCTTTCACTCTGCTCATCGTTCCGTAATATCTCTCACTGATTTTCGAGAGGCTGTCCCCCTTCTGTACGATGTACTCCTGCCAGACCTGCGCGGCGGTTTCTGCCGTCTCACTGCCGGAAGCAGTTCCCGGGGCGGACGATGGCTCTGCTCCCGGTGCTGGATCTGTCTGCGCCGTACCGGTATTGTTCTCCGCTGCACCAGTCTGCTCCCCGCCGGATGTGCTTTGCTCTCCGCTGCCTGCCGGATCCGTTCCGGATAAATTCTGCTCCTCACTTACCGCCGCGCTCCCGCTCTCATTTTCCGTTTCCAGTTCCGTTCCTGTGCTTTCCGGTGTCGAAGTATTTTCCCCTGTGTTTCCCTCTTCCGCCGCTGATGCTTCCGCTGCACTCTCCGCCGTCTGTGTCTTCTCTCCCTGTACGTTTCCCGCCACTGCTACCGTCTGCTCCTTTGTTTTCCCCGGAAACGGCAGCGCATCTCCGTATTTCTGCGTCACCGTCACAAGAAGCGCCGCAGCCGCGCATGCTGTCATCGCATAGAGGATCGGCTTTCTGTGATCGTGTTCCGGCTCCTCCCCGCTCTTCTCCTCAATCATCTTCCGAAAATCGCTGACAGCGCGGTCGGGCACGCTCTCTCCGTTTTCGATCGACCGGTTCTGATTCTGATCGATCAGATACGACTGCATCGGCTCATTCTTTTCATAATAAATGTAAAAGCCTCCCGTGCTCCGCAGGGTGCCGCCCTCGTACGTATAGAAGGTTTCCTCTTTTTCCTGTCCGTTGACGCGGAACAGCGTCTTGTCATTTCCGCCGAAGTGGTTCAGATGCGCTCGGATGATCTGTTCATTCAGATCCTCCCCGTATCCCGGAAGAGAAAGTGCCCAGCCGAGGATCTGCTGGTTTTTGAAATATTTTTCCATCACATCGTGGACCTCCGTCCATACTGCATCATCGAAGACCAGGTGATCCGGCGCCGGCTCCATCGTATGAATCGCGGCCGCGCTGCGGATAAAAAAGTAGGAAATTCCGTCCGCCCACTTAAATTCGCCGAACAGCATGGCGGCACGTCCCTCTGGTGCGGAAAAATATTTTTTCAGAAAGGTTCCGACATAATCTTCCAGATAAATCCGCTCCCTGCCGTTTGTATCACCGACCTGGCGGATATTTTTCGGCAGATGAAAGTATCCCTCGTTGCCGTTCGCCTGCTCTTTGTTTTCTTTATAGACAATCTCAATCATGCTTTTCACCCCTTTTTGCCTACTTTATCACGGATGTTCCGCGAAAAAGATCGTTTTGGGGCAGGGCTGTCACGGTTTTTTCCGACTGTTTTCCCGTTTTTCTGCACCGGAGGGCATGTCATGTTTTTTTCATTGCAGGAATAGTTTATACCATATACGGTTAAACTGTGGATGATTCTTCTGAAAGGCAGGTACCGGTCATGTTTCGAAAAAAAGACGCCGAAGTTTACTACATCAATGAGCGAAGCCGCAGCGCCAGCGAAGAGCTGGCGTCGCTGTTTTCTTACTGCATTCAAAAGGACGGACGCATGTTCCGTGAACTGGTATTTCTCTGCATCGGAAGCGACCGGATCACTGGGGATTCCTTAGGACCGCTGATCGGGTACCAGCTTTCGCCGTACTGCAGCCGCATTTTTCATGTCTACGGAACGCTGGATGACCCGGTGCACGCCCTGAATCTACCGGACCGGATTTCGTACATCCATTCCCGCCACCCGGAGGCACTGCTCGTTGCGATCGATGCTTCGCTTGGTTCGCGGCGTCATCAGGGATACATCACGATCGGAAACGGGGCGATCCGGCCAGGCGCGGGGGCAGGGAAGACGCTGCCCGAGGTCGGGGATATTTTTATCACAGGCATTGTGAATGTATCGGGCAGTTTTGAACAGCTTCTTCTGCAAACAACCCGGCTTGCCACGATTTTCCATATGGCGGAATCCATCTCGCAGGGAATCCTGCTCGCCTGCCGGGAACTTGAGGCGGCTGGGACAAGCGAACTTCTGCTTTAAGAAAAACTGCAGACAACAAAACAGGCAGAGACTACACCGTTTTCCGGTGTGGCCTCTGCCTGTTTTCTTTTGTCATTTATTTCGAAAAATCTTATTTACAGAACTCTTTTACCTGCTCGTAAACGCCCTCGCCGTCGAGTTTGTATTTTGCAAGAAGAGCGACTGCCGGGCCGGACTCTCCGAAGACGTCCTGTACACCGATTTTCTTCACTGGAACCGGGCATTTCTCTGCCAGTGCATCGCAGACTGCGCTTCCAAGTCCTCCGATCACCGAGTGCTCTTCTACGGTTACGACTTTGCCGGTCTCTTTTGCTGCTGCAACGATCAGCTCCTCATCCAGCGGTTTGATGGTGTGGATGTTGATGATCTTGGCATCAATGCCGTCTGCTGCAAGTTTCTCTGCTGCTTCCAGAGCGGAGCTTACGCAAAGGCCTGTTGCAACGATGGTGACATCCTTGCCTTCACGGAGAACAACGCCTTTTCCGAGCTCAAATTTGTAATCCGGTCTGTCGTTGATCACCGGCACTGCCAGACGTCCGAAACGAAGGTAAACCGGTCCGTTGTATTCATAAGCTGCTTTCACGCAGGCTTTTGCCTCTACATCATCTGCCGGGTTCAGGATGACCATGCCCGGGATGGTTCTCATCAGGGCGATATCCTCATTGCACTGATGTGTTGCGCCGTCTTCTCCTACGGAAATTCCGGCATGGGTAGCACCGATTTTTACGTTCAGATGCGGGTATCCGATAGAGTTGCGCACCTGCTCAAAGGCACGGCCTGCGGCAAACATCGCGAAGGTGCTTGCGAACGGAACGATGCCTGTGGTGGAAAGACCGGCAGCGATTCCCATCATATTACATTCTGCGATACCACAGTCGATGTGACGGTCCGGATATGCTTTTTTGAACACACCGGTCTTGGTTGCTGCTGCAAGGTCAGCGTCGAGTACGATCAGATTGTCATGCTCTGCGCCAAGTTCAACCAGTGCATTACCGTAACTTTCTCTTGTTGCGATTTTCTTTACTTCTGACATAACGCTTCACCTGCCTTTTCCAGTTCTGCCATAGCAATTGCGTATTCTTCATCGTTCGGAGCTTTTCCGTGCCAGCCTACCTGGTTCTCCATGAAGGAAACGCCTTTTCCTTTTACGGTCTTTGTGATGATGGCGGTCGGCATGCCTGTTACGGTGCGCGCCTCATCAAATGCAGCTTTCAGCTGATCGAAATCGTTGCCGTCCGCTACGTTGATTACGTGGAAGTTGAATGCCTCGAATTTTTTGTCGATCGGGTACGGACTGTTGACATCTGCTACGTTTCCGTCGATCTGAAGTCCGTTGTTGTCTACGATCACAACGAGGTTGTCCAGATGTTTTGCTCCGGCAAACATAGCTGCCTCCCAGACCTGACCTTCCTGGATTTCACCATCGCCAAGAAGTGTATAAACACGAAATGCTTTGTTCTGCAGTTTTGCACCGAGTGCCATTCCGACTGCTGCGGAGATTCCCTGTCCGAGGGAACCGCTTGACATATCAACGCCCGGGATATGTTTCATATCCGGATGTCCCTGCAGGTAAGAGCCAAGGTGACGAAGGGTCAGCAGGTCTTCTTTCGGGAAGTAACCTTTTTCAGCCAGTGCTGCGTAGAGTCCCGGCGCTGTGTGGCCTTTCGAAAGTACAAAACGATCGCGGTCCGGATCTTTTGGATTTTTCGGATCCACGTTCATTTCTTCAAAATACAGATACGTGAAAATATCGGCTGCAGACAGAGATCCGCCCGGATGGCCGGCCTTTGCTGCATGAACGCCGCTGACGATCCCTTTGCGGATCTCATTGGCCGTCTTCTGAAGTTCTAACTTGTTCATGTCTTTTCTCCTTGTTTAGTTGAATCGGAATCAAAAGCTGGAAATATCGCTATTGTTCACTTTGTTCACAATACCATATTTCCAGCTTTTATGCAATCATGTTTAGGTCTTATTCGCCGAATACAGCTTTGTAGTCAGCCTGGAATTTTGCGATTCCGGCGTCGGTCAGAGGATGTTTGGTCATCTGTACGATTACGTTGTATGGAACAGTTGCAATGTCTGCACCAGCCAGTGCGCAGTCGGTTACGTGGATCGGGTTGCGGACGCTTGCTGCGATGATCTCGGTGTCGATGCCGGCTACGTCGAAGATCTCAACGATTTCACGGATCAGATCAACGCCGCGGGTGCTGATGTCATCGAGTCTTCCAAGGAATGGGGAAACATAAGTTGCACCTGCTCTTGCAGCCAGAAGTGCCTGGTTTGCGGAGAAGATCAGGGTTACGTTTGTCTTGATGCCCTCTGCGCTCAGAACTTTAACAGCTTTGAGTCCTTCTACGGTCATCGGGATTTTAACAACCATGTTTGGATGGATGGCTGCGATCTCACGGCCTTCTTTGATCATGCCTTCTGCATCTGTTGTGGTAGCTTTTACCTCGCCGCTGATCGGTCCGTCTACGATCTCGGTGATCTCTTTGATGACCTCTTTGAAGTCACGTCCTTCTTTTGCGATCAGGGACGGGTTGGTGGTAACGCCGCAGATAACGCCCATGTCGTTTGCTTTTTTAATGTCCTCTACTTTTGCTGTGTCGATGAAAAATCTCATGTTGTTTTTCCTCCCATATTCATACTTTCGTAAGGTTTCGGGGCCTGTTGTTTTCCGCAGAACGGCTCCGTTTTTCTGTTATCTCCAGTATAGATATGTTTGGTTTTTCCGTCAAGTCGGCCTCATTTTTATTAATTAATTTTATTATTTATAAATACTATTTTATAAATTACTCTGGCGGATTTTTTCTCATTTTTTCCGGTTTTTCCTTTTCTTTGTGTTTTCCCGGTTTGCGCCGGAGCTGTTTTATTCAAAATTATTAATAATAATTTCAGCCGTCCTATTTATTTTTTAATTTTTCGGTTCTTGCATACGAAGTGCTGCGCCGCACGATCAGTTTCGGTTCATACTCGACATGATACGTGCTTAAGGGTTCATTGCCGTCCTGGCTTTCCCGAAGAGACTGGATTTTCCGCAGGATGATATCGCACGCATCGCGGCCCTTCAATGGCACATAGTGGTCGATCGTCGTCAGGGAAATCGAGCGGAAGCTGGAATAGACGGTGTTGTCACATCCCACTACGGAAATATCCGCCGGAATGCGCAGTTTGCTCTCGAGCACGGCGTCCATGATCCCGAACGCGATCATATCATTCATGCCGACGATTGCCGTAAGGTTCTTGTCCTCCCGCAGCAGTTCCTTCGTCAGATAATAGCCCATCTTGTACTCAGAATCCATGCTCGGGATCACCTCGTCGAGGTCCTCATCCGCCGATTTGACGATCACGCCGTCGCCGTATCCTGCCTCCTCAAACTCGCGCACAAAGCCCTCCACGCGTTTCAGGCGCTGGCCCTGTTTGGAAGTCAGCGGAGGTGAAACAAACGCCACATGCCGGTGTCCCAGTTCCAGCAGGTGGCGTGCCATCAGCCTGCCGGGTTTTGCATTGTTCAGCTCGACCGCATCAATTTCCAGCAGCTCTTCTCGGTTGTTGATGATGACAAGCGGAATCTCCGCGGCCAGCTCCTCCACTTTTTCCTTGCAGCTTCTGCTCGGATTGCAGGTGTAGATAATTCCGCGCGGGCGCACACTCTTCATCATCCGAAGATAATTCTCTTCGATTTTCAGGTCCCTCTGCGTATTGCAGACAAATACCCCGTAATTCTTCTCTTTTGCAACTTCTTCGATGCCGTGCAGCAGCATCACATAGTAAGGATTCGTCAGCGTCGGACAGAAGACGACGATCAGCTTGTTGCCGTTCGACTCTCTTCTCATCTTCCGCCGCGGAATCTGGTAGCCCAGCTCTTTTGCCGCCGCCTCCACTTTTTCTACTGTTTCCCGCGAGAACGAAACGTTTTCCCGCCGGTTCAGGATCATGGAGACCGTCGCCTGGGATACGCCTGAGGCTGCTGCGACATCACTGGATGTCACTTTTTTTCTGCCCATAATTACAGCTCCGTTCTGCCCTCTAACGCACGCAGAAGGGTGACTTCATCAATATTTTCCAGATCGCCGCCCACCGGAACGCCGCTTGCAATCCGCGTCACCTTGATGCCGGTCGGCTTGATCAGCTTGCTGATGTACATGGCCGTTGTCTCGCCCTCCAGGCTGGAGTTCGTGGCAACGATAACCTCCGAGACATCGCCCTGGAGGCGCTGCATCAGCTCTTTTAACCGGATGTCGTCCGGCCCAATCCCCAGCATCGGGGAGATGGCCCCGTGCAGGACGTGGTAAACGCCGTCGTATTTTCCGGTTTTTTCATATGCCGCAAGATCCTGCGTCGTCTCCACCACCATGATCACGCTGTGGTCGCGCTTGACATTTGCGCAGATCGGGCACAGCTCTTTGTCGGTCAGGGTCTGGCAGCACTTGCAGTACTGGACGTGGGATTTTGCTTCTGTGATCGAATCGGCCAGCCGTTTTGCCTGGTCGGCCGGCATATTCATAATATGAAAGGCCAGCCGCTGTGCGGTTTTCACACCGATGCCAGGCAGATGGGACAGCTGCTCGATCAACTGATTGATGTATCCGCTGTAGTAATCCATCAGAACGGGAATCCTCCGCCCATGCTGCCGAGTCCGCCGGCAAGTTTGCCCATAGCTTTGGCTGCCTCGTCCTCAACTTTGCGCAGTGCTTCGTTGGTTGCTGCCATGATCAGATCCTCGAGCATTTCTACGTCGTCCGGATCTACGGCATCTTCGCTGATTTTAACTTTGGTTACTTCTTTTTTACCGGAAATGGTTACTTCTACGGCTCCGCCGCCTGCTGTCGCAGTGAACTCTTTCTCCTCCAGTGCTTTCTGGTTCTCTTCCATCTGCTTCTGCATTTTCTGAGCCTGCTTCATCAGATTGTTCATGTTGCCCGGCATTCCTCCCGGAAATCCTCCTCTTTTTGCCATGGTAATATCCTCCTGAAAAATTTGTTTTTAATCTATTCTTCCCCGTCGTCAAAGTCGCTCTCGTCGTCCTCCTCGACCGGGATTCCATGAATCGCCTGCGTCAGTGCATCATCCACGGAAATCGTGGAGAGCGCGGCGTTTGCATGCTGGTCTGCTAAAATGAGCTGGACCTCTACGGTTTTTCCAGTCATCTGTTCAATAATGGTGCGGATCTCATCGGCTGCCTCCGGCCGCTCAACGTAAATGGATGCGAGCTGGTCTGCAAACTCAACAAACAGTTTGGCGTCGCCCGTCTCGCTGTTGTATTTCGGAACGGCGCTCTGCAGAAACTGGCGGAACATGCCGCTTGTCTGGCCGACAATTGCCTTCCAGGACGCGCTGATGCGCTGTAAATCCGCCGGTGCGGCTTTCACTGGTGCCAGTGCATTCTGCGGTGTTTCTGCCGCCGCATAGCCGTCTCCGGCCGCTCCGGAGCCTCCTGCACTGCCGTTTCCTGCTCCCGGTGCATTTGTCACCATCATCGGGATTCCGCGCTCCATTTTTTCTTCGAGAATCCTAAGACGCTCCAGCACGGATTCGAGGTTCTGCTCCATCTGCGGTTTGCAGAGTTTGACGAGCGCCACCTCAACGAGCACGCGCTTCTGCGCCGCATAGCGGAGCTGGCCGGAGAGCTCGGATAAAACGCGGATATAGTGGATCAGCGTCTCATCGTCTACCATCGTGCTCTCTTCTTTTAAAAGCTTCAGGTTTTCTGTAGAGACGTCGAGCAGTTCTTCGGTTTCATCTGCGCTTTTTACCAACAGCAGATTCCGCAGATACCACGTAAAGTCGGTAACGAACTGTCCCAGCTCTTTTCCGCGGTTTAAAAGGGTTTCCAGCGTGCGGATGCTTCCCGTTACATCCCCGGCGAGGATCGTGCGGAGCATCTGGCTGAAGATTTCGGTATCAACAGTTCCGAGAACTTCAAGGACTTTATCGTACGTCAGCTTCTGCCCGAGGTAGAAGGCGATGCACTGGTCCAGGAGGCTTAACGCGTCTCGCATGGAGCCGTCGCCCGCCTTTGCGACGTAGCGGATGGCTTTTTCTTCGACGTCCACGCCCTCTTTTTCCATCAGTTCACTAAGACGCGCCGCGATGGTGTCGATCGTGATGCGGCGGAAATCGTACCGCTGGCATCTGGAAAGGATCGTCACCGGGATTTTGTTTGCCTCTGTGGTCGCCAGAATGAAGATGACATAGGACGGCGGCTCCTCCAGGGTTTTTAAGAGTGCATTGAACGCTCCGGTAGAAAGCATATGCACCTCGTCGATGATATAGACTTTATACCGTCCCTGTGTCGGCCGGTAGGCTACCTCCTCACGGATTTCACGGATGTTGTCGACACCGTTGTTCGATGCCGCGTCGATCTCGATGACGTTCGTGGAAACGCCCGCCAGAATCGCCTTACACGTCGGACATTCGTTGCACGGGCTTCCGTCCACGGGATGTTCGCAGTTGACCGAGCGGGCGAGAATCTTGGCGATCGTCGTTTTTCCTGTTCCGCGGGTTCCGCAGAACAGGTACGCATGACCGATGCGGTCCGCGCGGATCTGATTTTTTAATGTTGTTACAATGTGATCCTGTCCTTTTACATCCTCAAAGGTGGAAGGACGGAATTTTCGGTACAGAGCAGTATAGCTCATAAAATTTTTCTCCTTTTATTGCATCGGCATGGAAGCCTGCCGCCGGCAGTTTCTTTTGGACAGCAGTGCAACAGAAGAACGGAGACCTTGTTCTTCTTGCTTTAAGGCCTCCGTTCTTTTTCCTTGCCTTTTTCGGGAACGCATCAATCGCCGAAGCTGATTCCCATCCGTTTTGCCTGCAGGACTTCCTGTGCATTCGGATCTACGGTCTTTAATTTTCCGGCGCACTCGCCCAGCGGAATTTTCTTTACTTTTCCGTTGACCATTCCGACCATGTAGCCGTACTGTTTGTCCAGAATAAGCTGTGCTGCCTCAGATCCGAGTCTTGTGGAAAGGACACGGTCATACGGACACGGGCTGCCGCCTCGCTGCATGTGGCCCGGTACGGTGACGCGGATTTCCATGCCTGTCTTTGCCTCGATCTCTTCTGCGATCTTGTAGGATACGGACGGGTATTTCTTTGCGATTTCTTCCTGACGTTTTTTCAGCTCTTTCTTCGGAAGTGCTGCGTCTTCTTTTGCAATTGCACCCTCGGCAACGGCAAGAATGGTGAATCCGCTTCCGCGCTCTTTTCGTCTGTTGATGGCCTCGCATACTTTTTCAATATCGTATGGAATTTCCGGAATCAGGATAACGTCTGCGCCGCTTGCGATTCCGGCGTACAGAGTCAGCCAGCCTACTTTATGACCCATAACCTCTACGATAAAAACTCTCTGGTGAGAGGAGGCTGTTGTATGGATGCAGTCGATCGCATCGGATGCAATATTGACGGCACTGTAGAAACCGAAGGTCATATCCGTTCCGTAGATATCATTATCGATGGTTTTCGGAAGATGGATAATATTCAGTCCTTCCTCTCTCAAGAGGTTTGCTGTTTTCTGGGTTCCGTTTCCGCCAAGAATGACAAGGCAGTCCAGAAGGAGCTTGTGGTAGGTATGCTTCATTGCTTCCACTTTGTCCAGACCGTTTGCATCCGGGGTACGCATCAGCTTAAACGGCTGACGTGAGGTTCCGAGAATAGTTCCTCCCTGTGTTAATATACCGGAAAAATCTTTTGCACTGAGCATGCGGTAATCGCTGTAGATGAGGCCTTTATAGCCGTTCATGAATCCATATACTTCGAGATCTTTTACATTGTTTGCAAGGCCTTTTACGACTCCGCGCATGGTCGCATTTAATGCCTGGCAGTCTCCGCCGCTTGTTAACAGACCAATTCTTAACATATGACTTTTCCCATCCTGTTCTTTATTAGATTTTCACGACTGCTTCTTGTTTCTTGGCAGTATTATGGAATGTTTACATTATACCCTATTTTTTTCGTTCTCACAATAGTTCGGGGGGAAGAAAGCGCGGGAGTTTCTATTTTTTGTACGAAAAAAGGAAGTCTGGGGTTCAGGCTTCCTTGGATTTTCTTTTTTATGCGCGCCGCACTTCGAACTCTCACCACAAACGTTACTCCTACAGCCTACTCGGCCCAGGCACCCTCACGGCACACAGGAGATTCCACTTAGTGCTGCTGCATTCCTGCCCTGACACGGTTCATGGAGTCCTGTTGCGTAAGACCCAGACGTCAACGTCACTTATAGAAGGCAGCTTCGCAATGAAAAAGCCCTCGGATTGGCATCACCCCCGCTGTAGCGGATTGCGGGTACAGGGCACCGCTATCTCCCCGGCTGCGCATTGTTTAGTATACGGGATTTCGGAGGGGATGTCAAGGAATTTGTGAATTGAAATATTGGTATAGCACGAGTATAATTTATAGTAAGGCCAGAAAATAACGCAAAAATTCAGTACCGCAGAGTGTGAACGACTGCTTTTTTCATTATTTTCAAGATTTGCTATCGATAACTTTTTGAAAATGATACATTTTTTTCTTATAGAAGGAGGATGGACGAATGATACGAGTTACGGTCTGGAATGAGTTTCAGCATGAGCGAACGCAGGAGAAAGTGAAAGAGATTTATCCGGACGGGATTCACACCTGTATTGCAAAGTTTCTGAGACAAGAGGAGGAGCTTTCGGTTCGGACGGCTGTGTTTGACGAGAAGGAGCATGGGCTGACGGAAGAAGTGCTGGCAAATACCGATGTGCTGGTGTTCTGGAATCATATGCTGCAGGAGGAGTTCTCGGACGATGTGGCCGAGCGGGTTCGGCGTCATGTGCTGGCCGGAATGGGGCTGGTAGTTCTGCATTCAGGGCATTATTCCAAGATTATGCGGAAGCTTCTCGGAACAAGTATGACGCTTCGGTGGCGGCATGGGGATCGTGAGAGACTGTTCTGTACGTGTCCGACCCATCCGATCGCGCAGGGAATTCCGGCATGGGTGGATATTCCGGAGGAAGAGATGTATGGGGAGTTTTTTGATATTCCCAAACCGGATGATGTGGTATTTACGGGATGGTTTGCAGGCGGTGAGGTGTTCCGCAGCGGATGCACCTTTACACGTGGGCTGGGCAAAATTTTCTATTTTCAGCCGGGACACGAGGAATACCCCATTTACCATATGCCGGTGATTCAGAAGATTATCAAAAATGGGGTACGCTGGTGCGTTCCTGTAGTACGAAGACCGGCACCACTGGATAATGCATGGGTGAATCCATCTACGGAGGAAGTGTATCTTTCTTCACACCAAAAATAGCAGCTGCAGTTTACCGATATCTGTATCCCGTTTGATTTTTTCAAAACAGGTGTCTGATTTCACGATCAAAAATGTTCTGCAATACGCGGATGGAATCCGTGTACACATTGCATAAATCAGGAGGAAATGTTATATGAGAAAGCTTTCCGTTTTTTACGAACACATTCTACAGGCGTGTGAGCAGTCCGTTAAGACGATTCCGGAAGTGCTCGCGTTCTGCAGGGAGCAGGGAATTTCGGCTGTTGAGATGAACTACAGTCTGTTTGCATCAGAAAGAGAGGTCATTGCCCCGATGCTTTCCGATGCGGGGCTGGTGATCAGCTGTATGCATGAAACCTTTGATTTTTCCCATGATACGGATCTTGGCAGAGCACAGCAGATGCTCGATACTGCGGCATCGCAGCAGGTTTCGCGTGTCCTGTTTGTTGCAGGCGCGCTTGAAACTGCCGAAGCGGCAGAGCTTGCAGCCTGCAGCAGCACCTATGAGGCAACGAGTACTTTTATGGCCGAAAACAAATCGATTCAAAATATGGTACATGCGCTTTCCTCACTCGCCGAATATGCGGCTTTGCGTGGCGTTACGATTACCTTAGAGGACTTTGACGGTTTTTTACAGCCGTTTGCACGCACATATCCGCTGCTCTGGTTTATGGAGCACGTGCCGGGGCTGCGGTATACGCTTGATATCGGAAATTTTGCTTTCAGTGATGAGGATGTTTCGTATGCTGCCTGGCTTCTGAAGGATTATATTGTCCATGTTCACTGTAAGGATCGTGCCGAAAGCCCGCTCGTTCACGGACGTTTCTGCCGCGGCCTTGGCCAGACACCGGCCGGAACGGGATATCTGCCGATGGCAAAGCTTCTTACAGATTTAGAAGCGTGCGATTACGACGGTTATCTCGCCATCGAGCATTTCGATGCGCCGGATCAGTTATCGTTCATCGAACAGTCCGCAGCGTTTCTGCGCCAGTGGGTTTCCGAATAATTCCGCCTCTTTCATAAGCGCTCTGATTTTCGGAAAAATTCGTATTTCCGGGGAGAATTTCAGCAAAAAAATTATGTCGAAAAAATTCTTTACTATCTTTGGTTTTTTCGTATCTTTTCCTTGCTTTCCATGGAAAACATGGTAAACTAAATTTGAAGCTTTTTGAGAAGGCGTGATTCGAAAAGCAAATCTAAAACAAGAGGGTTTTAAAGTAATGGGAGAAATTATTATTCCGCAGGGTTACAAATCTGCATTAAACCTCCACGATACACAGGTGGCGATTAAAACAGTAAAGGATTATTTCCAGCACGAGCTGACACATCGTCTGCATCTGCTCCGTGTAACAGCTCCGCTTTTTGTACAGCCGGAAACCGGCTTGAATGACAATCTGAATGGCGTAGAACACCCGGTTTCTTTTGAGTTAAAGGATCAGGGTACCAAGAAAACCGCTGAAATTGTTCAGTCTCTGGCAAAATGGAAACGGTACGCGCTTCACAAATACGGCTTCTCTGAGGGAGAAGGCATCTACACCGATATGAACGCCATCCGCCAGGACGAGGTGACCGACAACATTCACTCCGTTTACGTGGATCAGTGGGACTGGGAAAAAATCATGTCCCCGGAAGAACGCAATCTTGATTTCTTAAAGAGTACCGTAAAAGATATCTATGAGGCACTGAAAAACACGGAAAAACATATGGCAGACCAGTACGACTACATCGAAACCATTCTGCCGGATGAAATTTTCTTTATCACTTCCCAGGAACTTGAGGATCGCTATCCGGATCTGACTCCAAAGGAAAGAGAGTATACAATCACCAAAGAAAAAGGTGCTGTCTTTATTATGCAGATCGGCGGCGTGCTTGCTTCCGGAGAGCGTCAGGACGGACGTTCCCCGGACTACGACGACTGGTCCTTAAACGGCGATCTGATCGTTTATTATCCAGTGCTTGACATCGCCCTTGAGCTCTCCTCCATGGGTATCCGCGTCAACGCAGATGCTCTCCGCGCCCAGTTAAAGGAGTGCGGATGCCAGTCCCGCGCGAAGCTTCCCTTCCAGAAATCTATTCTGAACGGCACTCTCCCGCAGACAATCGGCGGCGGTATCGGACAGTCCCGTATCTGTATGTTTTTCCTGCGCAAAGCGCACATCGGAGAGGTACAGTGCTCGGTATGGCCGATGGAGACACGAGAGGTGATGGATGTGATGAATATTCAGCTTCTGTAAGATTGGTTTCGAATAGACTATTACTGTAAAAGGGATACGTTTCCTGTCCGCCCGTTTTCAGGGTATGACAGAAACGTATCCCTTTTATATTTTCCTGCATTGCTGCTGCATTTCGTCCTTACATCAAATCTTTTTCTGCTTTTTGCGGTTTCAGAACCGTTCTTCCAAAAGCTCAAGCAGTTCCTCTCTCTGAAAGGATGCTGTCTTAATTTCATCACCGGAAAGGATCTCTTCCGCCAGCTCTTTTTTCCTCTGCTGAAGCTTGATGATTTTTTCCTCGATGGTTCCTTTTGCAATCAATTTGTATACCGTCACAACATTTTTCTGCCCAATACGATGTGCACGGTCTGTCGCCTGATTTTCAACTGCAACATTCCACCATGGATCGTAATGGATGACGATATCCGCGCCGGTCAGGTTCAGGCCGGTTCCGCCTGCTTTTAGGGAAATACAGAATACAGACGTGTCATCCCGGTTGAACTGTTCCACCATTTGTGCACGCTGCTCTTTTTTCGTGCTTCCCTGCAGGACAAAGTAGCTGATGCTTTCTTCCTGCAGACGCGCGGTCAGGATCTCGATCATCGAAGTGAACTGGGAGAACAGCAGGATTTTGTGGCCGGATTCCACGGCACTCTGAATCAGCTCGATGCAGAGATCGAGTTTTGCCGAACCGCCTTCGTAATTTTCGTAAACAAGCGCAGGATCACAGCAGAGCTGACGCAGCCGCGTCAGTTCAGAGAGCACCTGGAACCTGGAATCGGCAAATTCTTCCTCTGTCTGGTTCTGCAGCATAAGCGCCAGCCGCTGGGCATGTGCATGATACAGCTCCTTCTGCTTCTGTTCCATGCAGGCAGCCATATTTTTCTCAATTTTATCCGGCAGATCCTTCAGCACTTCCTTCTTCAGACGGCGCAGAATAAACGGACGGATCATCTTTTGCAGACGTTCTAATCTTTCTTCGTCGCCGTTTCGCACAATCGGAAGTTCAAACTGCTCGCGGAATTTCTGATATCCATAGAGGAATCCCGGCATCAGATAATCAAAGATGCTCCATAGTTCACTTAACTGGTTTTCTACCGGTGTTCCGGTTAATGCCAGGCGGAACGATGCATGGATCGTTTTCACAGCTTTTGCTCCCTGCGTTGCGTGATTTTTGATGAACTGCGCCTCATCAATGATCTCGCAGAAGAACGGGAGATCCTGATACAGTTCGATATCGCGGCGGAGCAAATCGTACGAGGTAATCAAAATATCCTGCATACCGGCATTTTGGATCATCTCTTTCCTCTGTTCCTGTGTGCCGGCGACGAGTCTCGTCTGCAGCTCCGGAGCAAAGCGGGCACATTCGCTCTCCCAGTTATAGACGAGAGATGCCGGTGCAACGATCAAAGAACGACGATTTGCATCTTCGGGTGCTTCCTGCATTTCAGATAAGAGAAAGGCGATGGTCTGCAGCGTCTTTCCAAGTCCCATATCATCCGCCAGAATACCGCCAAAGCCGTTCTGGCATAAGGTTTTCAGCCACCAGAATCCTGTTTTCTGATATTCACGGAGCTGTGCCTGCAGATTGTCCGGAAGTTCAAAATCGTTCTCCTCTGCAGTTTTCATATTTCGGATCAGCATACGGAACTCGCGGTTTTTCTCAACCTGAAGATCATCCTGCTCTTTTAAACGGGTATCGAGGTAGAGTGCTCGGTATTTCGGAATTGTGATCTCGCCGCTCTTCAGCTTTGCCTCGGAGATCTGCAGATTTTCCCGCAGTTCCGAGAGAACGCGGATACCGTCCTCGTCCATATCCATAAATTCACCGGTCCTCAGGCGGTAAAATTTCTTTTTCCGGTCATATTTTGAAAGAATCTCTGCCAGTTCCTCCATGCCAAAATTGCCCGGATTCAAATGAAGTTCCAGTACATTTTCTGCGAGGGATACACCGACAGAAACTTTCGGGGACGGGATGACACGGATCGCTTTTAACCGGTCAGAAACAAAAATTTCGCCCAGTTTCTGCAGATCTTCCATACCGCTGCTTAAAAACTCATACATCTTATCGGCTCCCTGGAGAAGCATCTGATGTTTCCGCGCATCATAGGCACTGAAACAAGATCGAACGAGCTGGTTTGCCGCCGCTTCTTTCCGTACATCACGGCCATGGGAAAGCTGATGGATATCGTTTGCATCTGCAAAAACATTGTATTTTTTCTCGCCATAGACAGCCAGAAGTTCGCAGGTAATCATATCATGCTGCGGCGCATCCAGATAAATCTGAAATTCCACCTGCGGCGGAAGATACTGCTGTAATTCCAGCTTTTCTTCTTTTTTTACCTTAAAATGTTCCTCCAACACCGGAAGAAGTCCCTGGCAGAAGGTCGGGATATCTTCTTTTGCAATTTCACAGACTCCGTCCGGACATCGCTCCATATATTCCAGGAAGTCGCAGACTTCTGCTATCTCTTCCCTTGGGATTCGGTAAATTGTATTTTTTTCTGAAAGAAAATACAAATATTTTCTGCCATAAAAAATGGGATCCGCATACATCTGTACCTTTAGGCCATCTGCTTTCCGTAAAAGCTTCATTTCATACTGCGGCATCCCCTCCTGGCAGTGCCACAGTTTTTCTTCTCTCCAGTTCGTACGACAAAAGAACTCCTGGCTGCCAACAGCCTCAAAAAATTCATCCATATTCTGCACAGAAATCATCACATAACGGTCATCAAAACACGAGATGGAGATCGAGCGTGTGGGCCGTCAGGCCTTCGAGCTGGCCATGAAGCGCCGCAAAAAGGTCACCAGCGTGGACAAGGCCAACGTGCTGGAAACCTCCCGGCTGTGGCGCAGCGTGATGCACCGGCTGGCCCAGGAGTACCCCGAGGTAGAGTATGAGGACTATCTGGTGGACAATACCGCCATGCAGCTGGTCCGGGATCCCTCTCAGTTTGACGTGGTAGTGACGGAGAACATGTTCGGCGATATCCTCTCTGACGAGGCCTCCATGATCACCGGCTCTCTGGGCATGCTGCCCTCCGCCTCCATCGGTGCCCAGGCCCCCGGCCTTTATGAGCCCATCCACGGCAGCGCCCCAGATATCGCAGGTCAGGACAAGGCCAATCCTATCGCCACGGTCTTGTCTGTTGCCATGATGTTCAAATACTCTTTTAATCTTCCCAATGAGGCAGCTGCCATCGAGGCAGCCGTAGATGCGGTGCTGGCGGAAGGGTGGCACACCCCTGATATCGCCGGCAGCGGTGAGCTGGTGGGCACAAAAAAGATGAGCCAGCTGATCTGCCAACACATTTGATTTTTCTGAAAATCGAATATTCAAATTCTGCAAAAATCGGAATGCATAGAAAGTTGCATTCCGATTTTTTGCAATTTGTAGGATTTGCTATTGCATTTCTGCAAGAAGGGGAATATAATAATGCAGAAATAAGACGGTTTGGAGGCATTCAGTACATGAAACCTATTTCCAGCATTGCACGGGGCATTTCCCCTTCCGCCACCATGGCCATCGACGCAATGGCCAAGCAGATGAAGGCCAGTGGTATTGACGTGATCTCGTTCGGTGCCGGTGAGCCTGATTTTAACACCCCTGAACACATCAAGGAGGCTGGCATTGCCGCCATCAATAACAACCAGACCAGATATACTCCTTCCGCCGGCATTCTGCCTCTGCGGGAGGCCATCTGTGACCGGATCCTGCAGGATACTGGCGTTCATTATGCGCCCAGCCAGATCTGCGTGACCAGCGGTGCCAAGCACAATGTTTATATTGCGCTTCAGGCCATCATCAATGCTGGTGAGGAAGTCATTCTGCCCGCCCCTTATTGGGTAACCTATGCGGAGGCCATCCGTATGGCTGGCGGTGTGCCTATTATTGTTGAGACCACTGAGGAGACCGGCTTCAAGCTGACCCCGGAAATGCTCAGCGACGCCATTACCCCCCGCTCCAAGGCTGTTATGCTGACCAATCCTTCCAACCCCACTGGCATGGTGTACAGCAGGGAAGAGCTTCAGGCTCTGGCCAATGTGATTCAGCGCCACGATCTCTATGTCATCAGCGATGAGATCTACTACATGCTCTGCTATGACAAGCCCTTTGTGAGCATCGCCTCCCTCAGCGAGGACCTGCAGGAGCGCACCATCATGATCAACGGCGCCTCCAAGTCCTACGCCATGACCGGCTGGCGTATC
>OGYH01001681.1_pt1 | contig 20000 bp, 22 predicted proteins | sample 1576511 | NCBI WGS metagenome assembly OGYH01 (sample SAMEA3541522, study PRJEB24748) | human gut metagenome | biome: human gut; feature: human-associated habitat; material: faeces | place: China | collected 2012
ATAAACGCTGAAGGCATCTAAGCGTGAAGCCCCCCTCAAGATGAGATATCCCATAGAGTTAATCTAGTAAGACCCCTTGAAGACGACGAGGTAGATAGGCAGAAGGTGGAAGTGTGGTGACATATGGAGCTGATCTGTACTAATAGGTCGAGGGCTTAACCGAAAGAGGTTAAGGTTTGGATAGAACAAAGAGAGTTATTCTTAAGGAAAGTACGAAAGTACTTGACAGGATACGGATGTATAAGATATATTTAATGTGCAGTTTTGAAGGAGCAATCCTTTAAATAATGAGTTAAGGAACTCAGGTGTAATCCTCGATAGCTCAATGGTAGAGCACTCGGCTGTTAACCGAGTTGTTGTAGGTTCGAGCCCTACTCGGGGAGCTGTAAGAATGAATTCGTGATAGCTCACACTCATTCTTATTTTTTTTAATAGATATTTCGGCTCCATGGTCAAGCGGTTAAGACACCACCCTTTCACGGTGGTATCAGGGGTTCAAATCCCCTTGGAGTCATTTTTTGTTCTTACTATGAATATAATATGTTATGGCGACATAGCCAAGTGGTAAGGCGTGGGTCTGCAACACCCTGATCACCAGTTCAAATCTGGTTGTCGCCTCTAAGGAATCATCGAAAGATGATTCCTTTTTTTGTGCCTGGAAAGCCTTATTTTACAAGGGTTTCCGGGATTTTAACCCTTAAAATAACTGTGAAATATCTATAGGAAAATTTCCTTGTAAATTTCCGTTAGAGGTCATTTTTTACTGCTCCTGAACGAAAAATAAGGCACCAATAGGGCACCAAATTTTTCAGCCATTTATTGGATGGCTATACCAGAGTCTGTACGGCAGAAAATGCACGCTCCAGGCTGGTATGAACGTAGGTATCATAAGTGATTTTCACGGAGGAATGTCCTAATAGCTGACTTACTACCTTAATGTCTACACCGGCTTCTATCAACTGACTGGCGAATGTATGGCGCAGTGCGTGAATTGTTACAGGCGTGATGCCAAGCGACCGCTGCATATTTTGAAAGATGTGATAGAAAGAACTTTGAACCACCATCTTTCCAGTTGATGTGCAGATTACGAAATTGCTCTGAATCCGTTTCCTGTCATGCAATTCTTTTAGATGGCTAAGAGCAGCCAGCGCTTTATCGTTCAGGGGAACTTGGCGAGTTCCAGAACGGGTTTTCGTAGAAACGATAATTTGTTTACTTCCATGTGCATTGATGCCATCACGGTTTTTGATTCTGGAAGCATTTTGTGATACGGTCAGTGTCTTGGTTTTGAAGTTGATTTTATCCCATGTCAGTCCGAGTGCTTCGCCGGAGCGCAGCCCGGTATTGGCAATTAGCACATAGGCGGAAGCGTACCAGTATCGCGGTTCTCCGCTTGAATAGAGGCAATACTGCGCTTTTTCAAGCTTTGCTAAATCTTCGCTTGATAATATCTCAATTTCTTTTGGCTGAATCGCCATATTTTCCTGTTTGGGGAGCTGTACCCCGTCAACTGGATTGTATCCGATATCACGGACGGCAACAGCATATCGGAAGCAATTATTCAGGAGGTCATAGACCTTCTTTAGAGTTGAATAAGCTAACGATGATGTGTATGAATTGATTAAGGCTTGTATTTCCATGCTGGTAAGGCTTCCTAACTGACTGCGGCCTACCGGAGAATGCTTGATCTGCCGGTTGTAAGTGCGTTCCAGACGATCGTAGGAAGCTGGTTTCATGGTGTGCCGTTTTACATTTTCAAGCCATCGCTCGATATAGGTGTTGACGGTCTCCTTGCGCGCAATTATTTCATGCCGCTGTGTTTTTTCATAAAATTCATTAAGGTTCTTTTGAACATCTTTTTCAGAGGTTCCGGTATAATAATATGTATCGTATCCGGTAATACGGATGCGCCCAAGATAAGAACCATTTGCTTTCTTCTGGATGTTTCCAGCGCCTTTTCTTTTTCGGGTACTTGTAGTAGATGGCATTTTAGTGCTCCTTTCGTCTAAAGGTGCGGATTGTGACGAGTAACAGATGTCACAATCCGCCGCTGTTAAAAATCAATATAAAATTTCTTTTCCTGCATTTTCCAGAACCCATCGCTGGATTGCTTCATCGCTGGTAACATACTGGCGACCGACTTTCACAACCGGAAGGACACCTGCGAGCAGTAGCTGCCGGAGCTTTGTTTTCCCAAATGGGAATATCGTTAATAGGTCGGAAAATGAATATAAATTGCTGTAAACCATATCAAAATCTCCTTTCTGTGTATTTCACAGATATGATGTATAATCTAAAAAATGAAATTTACCCGTTGCCTAGTCATCCCATTGTTTTACCCGGATACCTGTAAGAGCAGCCATTGGATTTTTCCCTGTCTCATGCCGCCTTTTGGTAGAGCATCCATTGATATTGGAGCAAAACCAGCTGATGAACGCGTGGTAGCGCAGGGGAGAAAAATCGGACTCCTCACAGAAATTACAATAAATCTCGTATAACTGTCGGGAGTAAACCATATCGGTCGGTTCTCCAGTGACCTCGAGGTATTCTTCTACAAAAAGCGGAATACTTTCTATAGAGTTACACTCTTGATACCGCCAGCGTTCCTTCAGCTTGTCCGCGGCTTTACAGGGAGAGAAAATGTAATGATTATTGACTACATTGCTCAAAGCGCGCAGGCAGATGGATATAATAGCGTCTTTTTCCTGTAGAAGCCTACGGGAAAGCTCTGTATCTGCGTCTTCCTTTTCTATGGTGTAAAGAAAAGGAATTACGATCATACGTGCCCAGAAAGCATCGTCTTCATCAGAACGTGAAATCGTAACGGGATAGTTGCTTGCGAATAGAAAGCGTATTGTGCTGTGAATATCCCGCAGTTTGTCATATTTTCGTTCTATTGAAATGCTGTCCCCACCGGTAATCTGTTTGATGATAGATACGACGATGGGGGTAAATTTTCCTTTAGGGAGATCCAGAGATAGATTGAGAAGTTTTCCCTGAATATCGCCCATTGAAAAACGTCCGGGAATCTGGGCAATGGATTTACTGGTAACCAGTTTACTGCCAAGTGTTTTCTGAAGAAATTCGCCTAACGTACTTTTACCGCTGTTTGGAGCAGTTCCCATTACAAAGAAACATTTCCCCTTATTACAGGAAGAAAGTAAATACCCCATGGATTCTATAATTCGAGTTTTAATTTCAGGATTCCCACCGCTGATAGTAGATAGGAATCCATCAAAACTCTGGCTTTCAGGATCTTCTATCCAGTCGGCATCCAGCGAATAGAAAATAAGAAATTTCTTATTATGAGCAAGAAGTTTCATTTTTTTCAAATTCAGGACACCGTTTTTGAGACTGACATAATTAGCGGATTTCTGGATTTTTTCCTCATAATCATCTGGAATCAGGCGTTCGTCTACCCGCATATAGGTAAATAAATCGTCAAATTTTTTTCTCGAATAGCTGGAGAACGCATCCTGTCTGACTTTCGAGCGGACAACCCTCAGAAGATCTTCGGAATCCTCGATAATCTGATAGCATTTACCTGTATAATAATAAAGACAGTTATCATGCAGGATGATAGTCAGAGCTTTGGTAATAGCATTCGCTATCTGGTCTATGTTCATTGAAGATTTATTTTTGCCTGACATCAGTGTTTGGGGTGCCACGGGGATTACTGTAGGCTGTAGCACTGATACAGGTGCTATTTTTTCTGCCGGAGGATTCGGAGAAGGCTTTACTGATATCTCATCCTCGTTTGGTGGAATGGATGAGTTGATAAGATTTTGGAAAAAATCATCCTCATCAGGTTCAAATTTTGATTTTTTAGTTGACCGGTTGCCAAGTCTTCGCGTTTTATCCGTTTTTTTTGCTTTTTTCTTCGGAGCATTTTCTTTATGTTCCGTGGACAGCAAGAGATTGTCCGATAGATTTTCTGTGTATTCTGTGTCATGTAACGCTTGATGAAAATCTTCGGTAAAATCCCCCCAAATATTTTCGGAGTTATTTTTTGAGTCTTCTGTTCTGGATTTCAAGCCTTTATCAGAAGGAGTATTCCATGTAGTCATTTTCATCTTCCTCCACGGTAGAACCATCTTTATCTTGCATAAACAGAGTCAATAAGGTACAGAGTGAAGAAAATCCCTCTTCATTATTTTCCTCCCGTGTAAAGACCTGTTTATCATGAGAGAAGAAAAAAGCGATGCCATATTCTTGATTTTCAACGAACCCGTGGATGGAAAAATCCTCTGGAAAGAAAAAGTCTTTGCCATTATTCAAAATAAACTGCGATTCGGATGTTTCGGTTGATTTGACGGCAATTCCCATTTTCTTTGAATTTTTAATCCATATCATTAAGGATGTAGGACAAGATACATATTCTCCATCTTGGACAGACCAGATCATAGAAGAGTGGTTCTGCCTGATACAGATATAGGCATTGCTTATTTTTGAACAATCATAAACATCCAACTTAGCAGCAGCGCCCTTGTTGAGAAGCTGGAAGAGAATAGCAGAACTCTTAGGCTGCTTTGCTGCCTCTACTCCTGCCAAAACAGCGTTTTTTGTTTCGATTGATGTTTCGTTCATATTTTTTTATATAGGTAGCACAGTTCCGGAGCTGCGTTACCGTTCCTCCTTATATTTTAAATTTTCTTCAGCACTGATGATGGGGATAGTATAGCAAAGGAGGCAGAAAAAAACACGTGGGAGATTTTTTGTCAAAATCTCCCACGTTTGAAATACATTGCAGATGCATATTTTTGAACTGTTTTATGAGGCTAAATTCAAGGATGTCAAGCTAATTTTAGATGATATTATAAAATTTAGCCATAATTTCAAAAGCCTCTGGATGATTCTTTTGTTCATTCATCAAGGCATCCTTCCATACCTGACGGTGGCGGCTGTTTTTGGTTCGTTGCTTTTTACTTTCGGCGAGTGTTCTCTTCATTGAACTATCCTCCCATTCATCATGTTCATCAAGTGCTTCCGGACAATGTTCGCGTACATACTGATTTAATCGTTCGGCACACCCGGAGACGATACGTAGCTCAGCCTCTTTATTCATCGCGTTCTGAAATTCTTTGGCTCGTTTTTTGCGGATAGCGATAAGGCTATCTTGTGCGTTGGATATAACGGAATCGAGCTGGGAAGCGGTGGTATGAAGCCACTGATAGTAGTCGTTGAGAATGACACCATCAAGTGAATGCGTTACATCCTCTAATGTGATAGCGGAAGTACACATATTAAAAATTCTTTTCGAAAAAAATTGTTTGAACGCCATGATTGGATACTGTGTTGCGATTTGTATGGTCTGCTCAAATTTCTTTTTGGCATCCTTAGAGATAGTCTCTAGGCGATTATACATTTCAAGAAATCCCTCGACAGCAAATCTCAGTTCGGCAATGAGTTCATCCGAATGCTGGAATTTGCAAAAATATTCGCGGTTGAGATTTTCGAAATTACGCTTATCAAGCGGATAATTAAACGCCTTTTTCAGAGCTTTTATCCAGGCTTGTTTTGTGCGGTAATGATTAACCAGCGTAACGAGAAAATCACGATCAGCGAAAGTAAATTGATATTCACCGTTTATTTTGAAATCTTCGATAAAATCCTCGATGCAGAATATCCGCACAATATCACGGAAATCTTTGGTAAAGTCCTGGCGGGCTTGTTCAAATTCTGCGACCGGAACGGAAGCTGCTTTTTTGCCTGTAGGAATTTCTTTCTCAAGAAGCTCTTCAAGCGTGAAGTCGCTGTAAGGCGGTTCATTCTTATAATACTCGTAGACAACCTGAATAAAGTTAATTGTTCTTTCCATATGACTACCTCCCTAGTAAAATGATTTCCTGTGAGCTTAGTATAGAACGGTTGAAGAAATTTTCAACTTGTTTTGATCGCGCAATTCGTCACATCGCAGTTTCTTGAAGAAAAAAGTATGTGTCAATGTGCCGGGGAAACCTTGATTTTATTAGTAAAAATGGTTGGTTGAGATAATTATGGGCGCGGACAGAAGAAAATTGTATTTTAATTAATACAAAATGGGGAAAAGGTAAAAAAGTTCTGGCACATTGACACATCGGCACATTTTTTAATATTTATGATAAATATATTCCAGCACGGCAGCTTTAGGAATTTTCCAGCGTGTGCCGATTTTAAAACCTTCAATTTCTTCGTTATGGAGTAAATCCAGCAAGGTGTTTTTTCCTATCTTTAAGAGTTCCTGACATTCTTTAAAGGTCAGGATATCCGGTGTTTGTTCGAACATAGAATCATTCCTTTCAAAAAATAATTTGGGCTGTGGTAGTCCTCATTGGTTTATATGAGTGTTTTTCCCTCCGGCTGTTGCGTACTCTTCGATTTTGAAATCATACATCATTTGTTTGAATCAAAGAAAATCAGAAAGTGAGGAAACAAAATGAAAACAGGAGCACAAATTTTGAAATTAATGGGAAAAGCATCGGCACAGCTGATTATTTGGCTGGCACACAGACTGGAAGGAGGAAACTAAGATGGCAGCGAATGTGGAGACAATGTTTTATACGAGAACAAAACCGTGGCATGGTCTGGGAACCATGGTGGAAGAAGCACCAACATCGGGGGCGGCGTTAGAACTGGCAGGTCTGGACTGGAGAGTGGTTCAGAAAAATCTGGTGACGGAGGAAGGGATCACCGTTCCGGGATTTCGGGCAAATTTGAGAGAGACTGATAATCAGGTGTTAGGTGTGGTAAGTGACCGCTACAAGGTAGTCCAGAATGAAGAAGCGTTTGCTTTTACGGATGAATTACTTGGTGAGGGAGTCACATATGAAACGGCAGGCAGTTTGCAGAACGGTCGCCGGACTTGGATTTTAGCGAAACTTCCCACCCGCTATATTATCAGTGGGGATGAGATCACGCCGTATTTGGTATTCATGAACAGCCATGACGGAAGCGGGGCAATTAAGGCAGCTATGACACCGATTCGTGTCGTGTGCCAGAATACGTTGAATCTGGCGCTATCAACGGCGAAGCGCTGTTGGGCGACCAATCATACGGGAGATATCCGGGGAAAATTGGAAGATGCGAAGAACACGCTGCTTTATGCGGATAAATATATGGCGGAACTGGGAAAGACGATTGATTATCTGAATCAACAGAAATTATCCGATCGTCAGGTGCTGGAATATATAGATTCTATGTTCCCATTGCTGCTGAATCCGTCGGAACAGCAGGTAAAAAATATTATGCGCATGAAAGAAGATATGAAAGCGAGGTATTTTGATGCGCCAGATTTACAGCATATAGGAAAGAACGCATATCGTTTTATCAATGCGGTATCTGATTTTGCAACCCATGCCAAGCCGCTGAGAACGCGGAGTGGTTACCGGGAGAATCTATTTGCCCGGACGGTGGATGGGAATGCGATGATAGATAAGGCGTATGAAATGGTAAAGACGGCATAGTGGTAAAAATGAGAGTATCCGTTCAAATGCGGGTACTCTTTTTCTTTTGCCCGTTTGAGAAAAACAGGAGGGATGAGACATGATCGGAAATAAAATTCGTCTTTTAGAAGCCAGTGAAATTGAATGCAGGGTCGGAAGTATAGGGAAAAATGGCTTGAGTTTGCTTCTATATAAAGATGCCCGTGTGGATCAAAAGATTTTGGATGAATGCTTTTCTCCATGTGGATGGAAAAGGACGCATCAGGAGATAGGCGGAAATCTGTATTGTACGGTAGAGGTGTGGGATGCCGAGAAACAGCAATGGATAGCCAAGCAAGACGTAGGGACGGAGAGTTACACGGAAAAAGAAAAGGGACAGGCATCGGACAGCTTTAAACGTGCCTGTGTCAACTGGGGAATTGGGAGAGAGTTATATTCGGCTCCGTTCATTTGGATTCCGGTGGAGAAAGCCGCGATTTCATATGATGGGAAAAGATATACAACATCTGAACATTTTCGGGTGTCGGCTATCAGCTACACATCAAACCGGGAAATAGAAAGTCTGGAGATCTGTAATGCCAAAGGAGGCGTCGTATTTAGAATGCAGTCAGCAGGAACTTCTTCTAACAAGCCGGGAAGAGTGTCCGAAACAGTCAGCGCACATCTGTCGGATAAGATGCGGCGGGATTTGCAAAAAGAATTAGAGCGAACAGGGATTTCACTGGAACAGGTATTGGCACGTTATCATTTAGAAAGGATTGAGCAGATGAAGCCGGAGCATTATCGGGATGCGATGAGTGGACTGAAAAAGTCGAACCCCGTAGCGGCTGCCTAAAATGGGACAAGGAAAGGAGAAATAGTTATGTGTAAGACAATATCAACAATGGGAATGGAGCATGAGGAATGGTTGAGGTTGCGGAAAGGAGGAATCGGAGGTTCGGACGCTGGAGCTGTGTGTGGATTGAATCCATATAGAAGTCCAATGGCGGTTTATTGGGAGAAGACAACGGATACGTTGGATTTATCGGATAATGAAGCAATGCGGCAGGGAAGAGATTTGGAAAACTATGTTGCACAGCGGTTTACAGAAGAGACGGGTAAAAAGGTGCGGCGTTCTAATAAGATGTATTGGAGCGAAACGCATCCGTTTATGTATGCGGATGTGGATCGGCTGCTTGTGAGGGAAGATGCAGGTCTGGAGTGTAAGACGGTAAGCGCCTACAATGCGGGAAAATGGGAGAATGGAGCGATTCCTATGCATTATCTGATGCAGTGTATTCATTACATGGTGGTAACCGGAAAACGTACCTGGTATATCGCGGCGGTCATACTGGGACAGGGATTCGTATATTCTCGGATTGACTGGGATGAAGAAATGGCAGACCAGCTGATAGCATTGGAAGAGGATTTTTGGAAGAATCATATCTTGATGAGGCGGATGCCAGAACCGGATGGATCTGCATCATGTAGCGCTGTGCTGGAAGAATATTTTCATCGGTTCAAAAAGACGGAAACAAGAGAGCTGTCAGCGGCGATGGAAACAAAATTGAACCGCAGGCGGGATATTTCAGAGGAAATGAAACAGCTGGAGAGGGAAAAGGCGCAGATTGAGCAGGAGGTAAAGGTATTTATGGATGGATGCGGGGAGGCAAACAGCGAACATTACCGGGTAGTGTGGCAGGAAATTGCTTCAGAACGCTTGGATATAAAACGTCTGAAGCAGGAGAAACCGGAGGTCTATCGGGAGTATGTGCAGAGTAGGAAAAGTAGCAGGTTTACGGTTAAGGTAGCATAGAAAATGAAAAAGTCAGGGAGACTAGGTAAAAGTAGTCTTCCTGATTTTTTGTTATTAAGTGTGTTGAGATTGGATGTGAAAAATATAGATGAAAATTTCAAATGATAATTTCTCTGCAATAGAGATAAAATGGTGGATAAAGAGGTGATGCTTTAGCGTATGAAGCGATATTCAGGAATATATGGTGAATTATTGTCAATAACAGACGAAAATACGATATTGAAAATTTACGAGCAATATAATGGAACAACCATTACGTTCCCTAAAAAATTATACAGTAAGGGTTTTGTTCAGAAATACATATGTGAAAATTATGGAGTTCAGTCAATACAAGAAATATCTAGGTATTTGAATTTGAGTTCAAGGAGAGTAATGCAAATAGCTAAAGAAGAGGGGGTTACCAAAGCAAAAACGAATGCCCAAGAGGAAATTTATTAGTTTTAGAAGGGGAGAATTTTATTAAAACGGAGGAGAAAGTATTATATGCAAATTATTTTGATATTATTGGTGATAGGAATCGGTATATGGATTATAAAAGGGATGAGGTACTTAATGATACGATTGCTCATCCAGAGTTAGAGCAAATATTGCAGAATATGTTTAGATCTGGAGAACCTAGGAGATATGCAAGGGTAGCAATTATGGATGAGGCAATAGTGATAGTAATGAGAAAACGTAGAAGAATTACAATGCAAGAGTATAAGACTGCAATAGAAAGATATTTGGCTAAAATAGCCTAATTTCTTCGTGTAGTACAGATAAAACAAGAATATATACTAATTAGATTTGTACGAATTGTGACTCAAAAATTAAGATAAGGGGGTAGATGGCGTGGAAAATAGGAAAATTAATTATTGCCCTAAATGTGGAAATAAATTAACAGGAGGCGAACGGTTTTGCAGTATATGCGGAAACCCGTTGTTAGATAATTTCCAGACCGAAAATATGATAGTTTCTCAAAATTATGAAAAAAAGGATGAAGAGAAAAAATCTCTTGGGAAATTGAAAAAAATATTACTGGGTATAGGTGCCGTGGTAGTTATGGTTGTGATAGTTATCGCTTTGAGTTTCCCACAAGAGTCGGAGGAAACAGTAAAAGTTCCGGAGGCTGAGAGTGCAGAAGAACAGTTGAACAGCGAAAAGAATGCGGATGGGTTAAAAACTTCGAAAAGCCAGTTAGACATTATTGGCACAATAACAAATATAGGTACGGTAGACCCTAAATTTGAACTATCTAGCAATCAAACGGAGTTTATTCAATCACATTTGGAACTGTTCCCTGCTTCAAATGAGTGTCTGGATGAGTTATCACAATATATTGATACCACTTTAGATTATTCTCATATGATAAAAAATCCAAAAGATATATCCGGCAGATTTGCTTTTATGGAGCAGTTGACCGTGCAGCAAATATGGGAAGAAAATTTTGGAGAAGGGGATTCGCCATATGATTATGTAACTTGTTTAAACTCATATGATGTAAATGGAAATTGCTATTATATTTATTATATAGGAAAACAGACACAAATAGTAGAAGGGGATTTTGCCAGGGTTGTAGCTATGCCAGTAGCATATAGTTCTTATAAAAATCTTGAAGGAACAGATGTGCTCACATTAGTAATGGTGGCATCCGTAATAGAAAATCAGGGAATAAGTGAAATTACAGGCGGATATTTTTCTGGTAAGTATCAGACACAGACGGCAGCGACAGTTCCTGCTGAAGAATATACAGAAAATGCACCCGTATCCAATGAAGTACCTGCGGGTAATTATGGTTCGGATCCATCAGCTTATGCAGGACGGTATGAAGGCGCTGGCTATACAATCGAGTTTAGTGTTGGTTCGGATATTGATACAGATGAAGTTGGTGATGTATGTGTTTATTATGGAGGTAATTGTGAGTCAGAGCATATTCCAGTATATACATGTACTAGCGCGGGAGATTGGAGTATATCAAATTATGATGCGGTTTATGAAATTCGTGAAGAAGGAAATCCTATGTATATGATGTTCTATGAAGCAAATGGAACTGTTTATATGGACTATAGCAGTCCCAATAGAAATGCTGGAGTTTTAGAGCTGGTACAGCGTTATATCTCTTAATGGAATTTGCATCATAGAAATATTAAAGCGCTTGTTTCAATAGGAGGCAAGCGCTTCTTTTGTACTATATAGAAGAAAGGAAGATTTTATGGAAAAACAGAGAAAGAAATGGTATTATTCATATCCGATGTTGATTTTAACGTTTTTTTTATTTTACCCAGCTTCATTAGTATTGACAATACTGAGATTTAAAGACAGAATTGACCAAGAAAAGGGATATAAAATAAGAAGTAAAATAGCTTTTATATGGAACATGGCATGGCTAGTTCTGTATTCAATGGCATTTCTAGAATGGTTTGTTGATTCGAAATGGGAGAGAGAATATCAGAAATATTTGAATGAAAAAAATTATTCATCCGCAAAAGAAGTGTTAAATAGTAAGGCAGATAAAGATGTGACAAAAGATGTGGCGGAAAAATATATAGAGTTATGGGAAGTTTCGGAAGATTATTCAGGAGCAGAAGAAGTCATAGAACGATATTCGGAAAAGCTGTCAGATATAGCGGATTTTGACGGAGCGCTTGAAAAAAAGATAACAGAGATAATGGATGAATTTTCAGCAGAACAGCAAGAAAAAATTCAGTTAATTCTGAATAATGTTGATGAGAAGAAAAAGGTAAATGAAAGCCTTGCACAAGAATCAGCCGAAGCTGAGAGCAGGAATCTGGAAGAGTCAATCGTAGCTGCAAGCAAGGAAAGGGAAGCGGAGATAGTAGCTGAGAGTAAAAAACAGGAAGAGTTGATAGCAGCCGAGAGTAAGAAACAGGAAGAATTGACCGCAAGGGAGAGCCAGGAAAAATTGGAAAAAGTCAGGGAAGCAGACATTGCGAAACAAGAAGAGTTTAGAAATCGGATGCAAGAGTTTGTAAATGAGTGGTCTGACGAATCAAATAAAAAATTGATAAAAAAATTGAAGAAGGAAGATGAGACACAGGTAAAGGAATTTCTGTTAGATAAAATGAAAACAGAAATGCGGGAAAATGATGTTTTGAGGCTTAAAAACATGCAGCTTTACTGTGAAATGTACCAAACCTTATATGGAGTGGAAGATATTAGGGAAATTATCAATCAGGTTAATCAGGTTAAAACTTTGGATGAAAAATTAAAGCAAGTTCAAAGTATAAAAATAGGAAAGAAAAGTTTTGATATATCAAAGGTGTATGATAGTTGCGCAACAGGGGAATGGTACATTTCACAAAGATTGGAAACCAAATATGATGATACCATTTCAGGCGATATTAGAAAGGAAGTTGACAGTTATCGACAGGTTGAAGGTAGTGAATGGGTAGGTGTAAATGTGACATATACGATGTACGGGCAGGATATAGGAGATGAAAAGGTTGTTTTCTATTCGTCTCAAAAAAATCCTTTTTCAAAATCAGGTTCCTATTTTCTTAGATATGTCGAGTCATCAGAAACAAAAACATTGATTAACGATAACGGATTTGAAAGGACGGTTCCGGTTTATTATTTGTTGGATGATACGATTGATCTCAATGAAAGATATGAAAATTGGTATAGAATTAAAGAGGAGAAACAGCAGGAGGAAGATAAATTAAAGCGTTTGGTTGCATTGAAATAAAATGTATTTCTTTTATATGAGATGAAATTATCTACACCTACTTTTTGCAAGAAGATTTTTTGACAGTCGCGACAAATTTCAAAGGCATTTGTTGACGAGATTGGGATGCGGCTGGCAGAAAATCGTCTTGCAAAAACTGGAAAATTTAAATATTGATATTTTGAAAGTAAGTGTATATAATAAAAGTAGGGAAAACCCTACTTTCCCTATTTTGAAATAGGAGGTGTTTTTATGCTTGCGAATACATTTATTGATAATGCGAAAGTAATGGCGAAAGGTCAGGTTACAATTCCAAAGGATGTACGTGAAATTTTGGGTGTCTCCAGCGGGGATAGAATTACCTTTGTTGTAGAGAATGGAAGCGTTAGACTCATTAATTCAGCCGTTTATGCAATGCAGATGTTACAGGCACAGATGGCAGGGGAGGCAGAAGAAGCAGGGCTTACATCGGATGAGGCGGTAATGGACTTGGTAAAAGAGGTTCGTGCGGAAAGTGAGGCATAATGAGAGTTCTGATTGATACCAATATTCTCATTTCGGCAGCGCTTAGCAGTACGGGTACACCTTTCAAGGCATTTGTGAAGGCGGTAACGTATCCGAATCACGGACTTGTCTGTGAACAAAACATAGATGAGATGCGGAGAATTTTTAATCGAAAATTTCCTAAAAAGATATCAGCTTTGGAACGATTTTTATCATTGTCATTAATGACACTGGAGATTGTTCCTACTCCGCTGGAAGAGCATAGTTCGGAAGAGCAGATAAGGGATGTGAAGGATCGACCGATTCTTCGGGCGGCGATTCATGCAAATGCAGATGTACTTTTAACGGGAGATAAAGACTTCTTAGAGTCTGGTGTAACAAATCCGAAGATTATGACAGCGACAGATTTTGTCCAATTATAAAAAATAAGGCACCAATAGGGCACCAAATGAGTGCACCGTGTCTGGGAACGTAGTATTTATGCGGCTTCCAGAGACTGGCGATCAAGGTCTGCAACACCCTGATCACCAGTTCAAATCTGGTTGTCGCCTCTGAGGAATCATCGAAAGATGGTTCCTTTTTTTATTTTACAAGAATTTTCGGAATTTTAACTGTTTGATTAGCTGTGAAGTAAGATGCGCTATCCGATTTTCACATCTTCTGCTATAATAGAATCATTCACGAAACGGCATTTTAAATAGCCGCGACAAAATTATTTTATAATATGGAGGAAGCGAAAATGGCAGAAAAATTACAGGAATACAGCCTGACCTGGGAAGTAACGGATGAGATGACGGCAAAGCGAATCGGAAGCGCAGGTTCCCAAATTTTGTCTACTCCGAATATGGTGGCCCTGATGGAGGCGGCAGCGCTGGAACTGGCGAAATCGTATCTGGAGGAAGGACAGACGACGGTCGGAGCGGAGATTCACTGCCGCCATCTGGCGCCGACGCCGGTGGGAATGAAGGTAACAGCGACTGCAAAACTCCGCAGCATTGAGCGCCGGAAAATGTGGTTTGATATTGAAGTAAACGATGAGAAGGGCAAATGCGGCGAAGGGTCCCATCTGCGGATCATGGTAAATTCAAAGGCGATGAGCGATAAGGCTGCGAGCAAGGCGGAATAAGGAGTATCAGGTTTAAGTATCATGCACGGAGATAAAGAAAAGTGACTGGTCACGTGTGTGTGCAGTAACATAGAAAGAGAGGCAGCGGTGCGGACAGAAACGATAGGGTGGATCATTGGCATTTTGATTGCGGCAGTGCTTGTCTGGTGGATTTACCGCAAAATAAAGAGGAAAATGCGGCAGCTGGCGAGTACGCCGGAGGTACAGGTGCTTCGGTATGTGGCAAAGCATTTATCGGAAGGTGATTTGACGCAGCCAGACGCATCCAAACCGCGTTCGCTGGCGGGAATGGACCGGCTGTGCCTGCCGCAGATTGCAAAAGATTTCCCGGAGTTTAACTGGAGCGAGTGGAAGGCTCAGATCGAGACAGAATTGAGAAAAAAACTGGAAAAAGAGTATCAGAAGATACATATCCACCGGACGGTCATCAGCCGCTATCAGAAGGAAAAAGGACTCTGCCGGATTCTGTGTGAGTCGGCGGTCGAGTATGAGGAAATGACTGAATATGAGAAAACGCCTGAGATGCAGTCAGAACTGCATTCGAATCTGATTCAGACGGTTTATGAGACGGAACTGGTATATGTCTATGAGGATGCGAAAACAGCAGGGGCAGCGGTTTCGCTTATCTGTCCAAACTGCGGTGCACCGATTCAGAAGCTGGGGTTGAAAAAGTGTGAATATTGTGGTTCCGTGCTGGAAGTCCAGAATAAGAAGGCATGGAGACTGCTGGAGATGCGGGAAAAGTAAGCGGGTGATCTCACGGTAGAATCCGGTGATGGGGAGAGAATGCTCCCGGATAAATTGCAGAAGAGTTTTATATGGGGCAGGAGCTTCCTGATGTCTGCCGCGAAAGCGGACAACCATGCAGGTAGTTTCCTGCCATTTGTCTGTGCTCGGAATGGAGGGAGCTTCCGGCGAAATGCCGACACCGACCTTTCCAGGCCAGACCGCTGTTTCAGTCTGAGACTTGTCGAACTGGCGGATGGAAGTTTCAAGATCCAGATGGGAATGCAGCATTTATTCAGTTTCAACTGGATGTAAATTCATAACCAGCTTTTCCGGATGCCGTCTAATCCACCGCAATGCAATCAGGCAGATGGCAACGGAGATGAGAGATCCGATCGGCGCGGCGAGTCCCATTGGATACAGTGTTTCCGGGAAATAGCGGCATGCGAGCCATGCCAGCGGGATGCGCGCTACCACGATCGAGATGCAGTTGTGCAGGAACGACAGCCCGGACAGTCCGCAGGCGCAGAAGAAACCGCTGCAGCAGAAATGGATACCGGCGATCATGCAGTCCAGCACATAGCTCTTCATATACTGGGTTCCGAGCCGGACAACCTCTGCCTCATCAGTAAAGAGGGAGACGGCGGCACCGGCAGCAAACTGCATGGCGATTGCGATGATCAGCCCGAAAGAAAATGTGATGCAGATCGCGTAGCGCAGCGTCTGACGGGCACGCTCAGGTTTTCCGGCACCCAGATTTTGAGCGGAGAGGGCGGAAACCGTGGAGAGAAGCGAGGATGGAACCAGAAACAGGATTCCGATCAGCTTTTCAACGATTCCGACCGCCGCCGCATCATTTAATCCGCGCTGGTTGGCAAACATGGTAATAACCAGAAAAGAAACCTGTATAAAGCCGTCCTGAACTGCAACTGGGATTCCGACCTGCAGGATGGAGGCTATGGTAGTCTTATGTGGATGGAGGTCACGGAGACGAAAACCCGGAAACATCCGTTTTTTAATGATTACGACCAGGGCGATCAGGACACTGCACATCTGTGACAGGGTCGTGCCGAGCGCCGCGCCGGACGGACCGAGCGAAAACACGCCCATTAAAAGGTAATCAAGCGCAATATTGATAATACAGGCGATTGCAACGAAATACATCGGACTTTTGGAGTCTCCCATGCCGCGGAAAATAGAGCTGATGATATTGTAGGCGGTGATGAACGGGATGCCGGCAAAGCAGATCATCAGATATGCCGCGGTGCCGTTTACCGCTTCCTCCGGGACAGACAGCAGCCTGATAATGCCGTGAACCGTCGTCAGCAGAAGTCCGGTCAGAAGAATGGACAGACCTGCAAATAAGGAAATCGTGTTACCGATGCCGCGCGCCGCAAGCTTCCGGTCACCCGCGCCGACCGCGCGTCCGATGAGAACTGTTGCGCCCATCGCCAGACCAACGATCATAACCGTCAGCATATGCATGACCTGACTGCCGACCGAGACCGCCGTCGTCCCATCCACGCCTCCAAACTGCCCGATAATAAACAGATCCGCCATGCCGTAGAGTGTCTGCAAAAAATAAGATAACAAATATGGCAGGGAGAAATAGATAACTGTTTTCAGCACACTGCCGGAGGTGAGATTCTTTTCCATGAATAAATCCTCGTCTTTCTGGTAAAAATAGATGACTCTGCCGTCGGCTGTCAGAAAGAAAACGCCGCAGAAATCATCTTCTGAGTATAGTTTATCAGAGATAACTATAATGTCTACAATAATTATGGAGTCAAGGAAAGAAAATCCTTGTTTTTAAGTAGGAAATTTGTGGTATAATATGAGCACTTAGCGAGGTGTTTTCGAGCTTAGTGCGAGTCATACCTAAATACTTAATGAAGCCAAGACAAAGGCGATAGCTGAATTTAGTATTTATGGTATAATAGAATTACTTGATGAGATATTTTCGAGTTTAATTTTTCGATTCAAAAGGAGTTTTCTATATGAACACAAAAAACAAGATCATGACCTGCCTGATGCTGTCCGCCGGCGGCGCAGTTTCACTGGCACTTTTAAATAAATATATTCAATTTTCTGCCACCTCCCGCGGTCTGACCCGGGAAGAGAATTCTCTCTGCTACAAATGGCGGCTGGGAAATATCTACTATACAAAATGCGGTTCCGGCAAACCGCTTCTGTTGATTCACGATCTGCACTTTGCATCGAGCGGCTATGAGTGGGAATCCATCCGCGAACAGCTCAGCCGCTCCTACACCGTCTACACGCTCGACCTTCTCGGCTGCGGACGTTCCGAGAAGCCGAACCTGACCTACACAAATTACCTGTTCGTCCAGCTGATCTGTGATTTTATCAAATCTGAGATCGGACATCGGACCAACATTCTCTCCACCGGTGATTCAGCGGCACTGTCTATCATGGCGTGCAGCAACTCTCCAGAACTGTTTGATCAGATCATGCTCATCAACCCGAGCAGCCTTACCGACTGTTGTCAGCTTCCGGGTAAAAATGCCAAGCTTTATAAGCTTCTTCTGGATCTCCCGCTGGCTGGAACGCTCATTTACCACATTGCGTGCAGCCGCTCTATGATCGAAGAGGCATTCCGCACCAAATATTTTTACAATCCGTATACCGTAAAACCGGTTCAGATCGACCGCAGCCACGAAGCCGCACATCTCGGTGAATGTCCAAAAGCGATCTTCTCCAGTATTGAATGCCGCTATACCAAGTGCAATATTTCCAATGCTCTCAGGAAGATCGACAACAGCATCTTCATCATCGGCGGTTCCGAGGAACCGATGATCGAGGCGACGATTCAGGATTACAAGATTTATAATTCCGCAATCGAGTCCTCTATCATCCCAAAGACCAAACATCTGCCGCAGTTAGAACAGCCGGATGCCGTGATGGATGCGATCCATATGTTTTTTTCTTAAAAAAGGATAATGCGTATGCATACCGCGGAGCGTTTTTTCGTCATAGGACGAAGCTTATTACTGTTCACGCATACGTGCCCAGTAACGGAATTTGCCGCATTTAAATACGGCAAATTCCTGCTGCCACCACGTTTTCTTACGGCACTTTCGGTTCCAAAAGTGCCTATCCGTGAACAGTTACGGAAAAATGCCTCTTGCATTTATCCTCTCTTTACAGTCTCTTCCCTGCAAGAACCTCTTTATAATCCTTATAATTCTCCTCCAAAAGCTTCGGCGTATCCAGACCATACGGGCACATCGACTTGCAGTGTCCGCAGTGCAGGCAGTCCTCTATCTTCTTCATCTTCGCCTGTCCCTCCGGGGAGAGGTATCTCGCTGACGGGGAACGGCGCAGAAGCAGGGACATACGCGCACAGTTGTTGATCTCGATTCCTGCCGGACACGGCATACAGTAGCCGCAGCCACGGCAGAATTCACCTGCCAGCTCTTTCTGGTCTTTTTCAATAACAGCTTTCAGCTCGTCCGTCAGTTCCGGTGGATTGCCGATGTAGCTTAAAAATTCGTCCAGCTCGCTTTCCTTCTGTACACCCCAGATCGGCAGTACATTCTCAAACTGTGCCATATAGGCATAGATCGCAGCCGAATTGGTCAGCAGACCGCCCGACAGACCCTTCATTGCGATAAATCCCATTTCGTGCTCCGCACAGGCCTTCGCCAACGCGATCTCCCGCTCGGTGGAAAGATAATTAAATGGGAACTGCAGGGTATCGTAAAGTCCCGACTCGATCGCCTCCTCCGCAATGCTCATGCGATGGTTCGTGATGCCGATGAAACGGATTTTCCCCTGCTCTTTTGCCTCGAGCATCGCCTCATAAAGACCGCTTCCGTCTCCCGGCTTCGGACAGACTGCCGGATTGTGGAACTGGTAAATGTCCACGTAGTCTGTTTTTAAATTATGTAAACTCGTCTCCAGATCCTTCCAGAAACCTTCCGCCGTCGTTGCCGCTGTCTTGGTCGCAATATAGATATGCTCGCGCACGTCGCTCAGCGCATAGCCGATCTTCTCCTCACTGTCCGTATAAAAGCGCGCCGTATCAAAGAAACGGACACCCGCATCATACGCCTTGCGAAGCAGTACCTTCGCATCATCAAAAGAAATACGCTGGATTGGCAGCGCGCCAAATCCATTTTTATTGACGATAATATCCGTCTTTCCAAGGGTAACCGGCGTACCGGCTACCCTTTCTCTTGCGTCCAGCATCTCTTTCAGTGCCTCGTCGCTGTCATCGATCCAGACATCCTCCTCATCGGCGTTGAGACCGAGATATTTTGCCAGTGTCCGCTCATCATCCGACCGGTTCCAACGAGAAATATAGCGATCGATTTCCTCAAATGGAACCTGTCCGGACAGGTACAATTCTTTAAATGTCATACTTCCTTCCGCTCCTTTAAATTCTTAAGTACCGTGATTTCCTGGTTATCTATGTGCCCCCTGGCTACCGCCTTTGCCTCCGCCATATGGCGCAGACGCAGTGCCGCCAATATTTTTTCATGCTCTAACTGCAGAATCTGCCGTTTATCCTCGTCCTTGATGTATTCCAGACGGTAGCGGTACATCTGCTCTCGCAGATTGTTTAAGATCTGTACCAGGCGGTTATTGCCGGTTCCATTGTAAATGATATCATGGTAATGCTTATCGGTCTCTGCAATGGTCATGGCATCAGCACTATGGATGGCTTCGCGGAATGCTTCCTGTGCTTCCTCCAGCTCTTTGATGTCACTCTCGGTCATTCGCTGGCAGGCAAGCTCAATAGCA
>OGYH01001689.1_pt1 | contig 19900 bp, 16 predicted proteins | sample 1576511 | NCBI WGS metagenome assembly OGYH01 (sample SAMEA3541522, study PRJEB24748) | human gut metagenome | biome: human gut; feature: human-associated habitat; material: faeces | place: China | collected 2012
GATCCTGGTATCCGGTTACCGCACAGAAGACCGTACTAGTCCGTACCTGCATGGCTTTGACATGATCACCACCGAAAGCGGGATCCTGCTGACAGCAGTCAGCACCATGTTCATGCTATTTCTGGGAGAGAAGATTGGTTATCCGCTGATCCATCTTGTTGCCCGGACTGAAGACTGGGGCTTTGCCGAGCGGATGATGCGGGCCATGATCATCTACGGCTGCTGTATGACCGGCGCATTCAGCATGCTGCGGCGCTACAAGAGCCGCCAGCTGGGGACAAACAGTATGCTTCACCATTTCCTCAAAAATCTGAACCTGTATTTTGCAGACCATACCTACTCCCGGCGGCTCTTCTGCCTGTTTACTGCCTTTCTTGCAGCACAGGCCATCGGCATCAGCCTGATCGCTGTATGTGTCTGCTTACGGTCCCATATGTCCGCAAAGATTATCGGCATCATCACGCTCCTCCTGTTGGTCGGTCTGGATTACAAGACCTTTCACCGACTGTTCCTGCAGTCCCAGCAGGAAGACCAGATTGCAGATGCCATCACAAAAATTGCGGGCGGTGACACCAGCTATCAGATGAATCTGGCCGGTCTGGAGGGAAAGGAACTGAGAGTCGGCAACATGATCAACAGCATCGGAACCGGACTGGAGCGTGCCCTTCAGGAGCAGGTCAGGAGCGAACGCTTAAAAGCCGACCTGATCACAAACGTATCCCACGATATCAAGACCCCGCTCACTTCTATTATTAACTATGTAGACCTGCTGAAGAGGGAACAGATTCCGGGGGAACGCGCCCGGGAATACTTAAAAGTCCTGGATCAGAAATCCCAGCGTTTAAAAAATCTGACCGAAGACCTGGTGGAAGCCTCCAAGGCAAGCTCCGGAAATGTCAAGCTGGAGATGACCACTCTGGACATTGTAGAAATGATCTGGCAGACCAACGGCGAATTTGAAGAGAAATTTGCTACCCGAAGCCTGGAGTTGGTGTCCACACTGCCGGAAAGCAGCATTCTCATCGAGGCAGATGGGCGCCACCTCTGGCGTGTCCTCGAAAATGTCTACAACAACGCGTTCAAATACGCCATGGAACACACCCGGGTCTACACTGACCTGAAACTGAAAGACGACAAAGTTTACTTTACGATTAAAAACATATCCGCAAACCCGTTAAACGTACAGGGTGATGAACTTACTGAGCGATTTGTCCGCGGAGATGTCTCCCGCACCACCGAAGGAAGCGGCCTCGGCCTCTCCATTGCCCAGAGCCTCACAAAGCTCCAGGGTGGAACCTTCGAGATCTTAATTGATGGAGATCTGTTCAAGGTGCGCGTGGGATTTGGGATTAAAAAACCAGATCAGACGGCATGAACTATCTGAGTTCAAAAAAGACGCAGGCCACATATTTTGTGACTTGCGTCTTTCTTGTATTTACGATTCTATATACTCTTACGCATTCTTTACCTGCGCGTTCTTCACACCCTTCTTCTGAAACAGTTCCTTCCCGGATGTGTACACAATGATGATACCCAGTACCATTAACAGGATCGCAATGATCAGCTGTAAGCCTTCTACCATGAAGACTGCGGTACCTGCACCGAAAGCATGTACCAGGGCGATGGTTCTCTCAACCAGTGCGGTAAAGGTAACGCACAGCATGATGATGAGCGGTGGGAACAGGGTTTTGTTCTCTCTTCCGGTTACCTTTAAGAATACACACAGGGTGATGAGTACCAGAGCACTTAACAGCTGGTTTGCACTGCCGAACAGCGGCCAGATGTTGGAATAACCAATCTTGGTTAAGATAAAGCCACAGGCCAGGGTTACTACAGTGGAAAAGTACTTATTGCAAAGAAGCTTTCTCCAGCCCTCTGCATGCTCCATATCATCAGCAGAGAACAGTTCCTGGAAGGACATACGTCCGATACGTGCCACGGAATCCAGGCTGGTTAAAGCCAGGGCAGATACACACATGGTCATAAAGCACTGTGCTACATAAACCGGGATACCAAACATCTCCAGGAAGCCTGCAACACCTGCAGAGAAGATCTGGAACGGAGTTCCGGTTGCTGCGGTACCATCTGCTGCAGCTGCCGCACCGGCTACACATAATGCCAGAACAGCCAGCAGGCTCTCTAATACCATGGCGCCATAACCAACCTTCAGCATATCCTTCTCATTGGAAACCGTCTTGGAAGAGGTTCCGGAAGATACCAGGCTGTGGAATCCGGAAACCGCGCCGCACGCTACGGTTACAAACAGGATCGGGAACATATCGCCCATCTTGGCATTCTTAAATCCGGTGTAAGCCGGAAGGTTCATGGTCGGATGCGCAACCACCAGGCCAACAACAGCACCGATGATCATGCCTGCAAACATGAAGGTAGTCATGAAATCACGCGGCTGCATTAAGAGCCACATCGGCATAACAGCTGCCAGGAAGATGTAAGCAAAGGTCAGATAAGACCAGGTGTCTTTACCAGCTACAACCGGGAATGACATACCGATTGCAAATGCTGCAACGGTGCATGCCAGTCCGGCCAGAGTCTCTTTCCAGCCGGTCAGATGAAGATGCTTCTGAATGACACCAAATACCATGGCAAATACAATGAACATCAGGGAGATGGAACCTGCCGCGCCGTTGGTCTGTGCCGCCGGGGAAAGGGAGGTCACACCATCTGCTACAGTGTAAGCATTGAACGTACCTGCAACCATATCAGCGAATGCTGCGATAACAATTAAAGTAAACAGCCAGCAGAACAGAAGGAACAGCTTCCGTCCGGTCCTGCCGATGTATTTCTCGATCAGAAGTCCCATGGACTTACCTTCATTCTTGACACTGGCATACAGTGCGCCGAAGTCGGTTACCGCACCGAAGAAGATGCCGCCAAGGATAACCCACAGAAGCACCGGAACCCATCCGAATGCAGCTGCCTGAATGGCACCGGTGACAGGGCCTGCGCCTGCGATGGAGGAAAACTGATGTGCGAAAACAGTCCAGCCGTCGGTCGGCACATAATCCTGTCCATCCTCTAAAGCAACTGCCGGGGTCTTGGCCTTCGGGTCGATCCCCCATTTCTTTGCCAGCCAGCGGCCGTAAAACGTGTATCCGCAGAACAGACACACAGCTGCGATTAATACTATAACAAGTGTATTCATAATGATCTCTCCTCTCAAAACCATAACGCGGAAAAAAGAAAAACCTCCGTCCTCCCGCAGAATTTTCCGCAGGAAGACGAAGGCATATATGCTAATCATAAAATACGCGCTCCGCGTTACCACTTCCCTTGCTGACATTCCATCAGCCTCTCTGACCATATCCTCCGTCTCTCAGTCCGGATGAATACGAGCCCTGTTAACGGTGGGTTTCCGTACTGTCTTACTGTCTGCTTTCACCTGGTATCACCAGCGTTACTTTTCGCATTTCAGACAATCTGCTTGCAGGGGATAACTCTTTTGCCGCGCTGCTTCCTCACACCGGCCGGAAGCTCTCTGAAAACGCATCTGACAAAAAAGCCTTGTCCTGTTCAACGCATTTGGATGTGAATCTTTGAATATCTGCCATTATAGTACCATTATTTCATTTGTCAATTATTTTTTCGAAAAGTTTTTGATTTGGTACAATTTGAAAGTTTTCACTCCCAATTTTCATCCAACAGAAAATCACGGATGTTTCGATGCTTAATTCCATTACGGCTCATATCAAATTCATCCATGGAAACCACATATTTGGGGAAATTATCCCGTACCGTATCATATACCCCAAACTCCCGCTGTATCGTTTCTTCCGATGCAAGCAAATAGGTCACCTGAATGTAGAGTTTCTCCCCTCGCTTATCACAGACAAAATCTATTTCCTTATCCTGATTTTTGCCGACCGTAACATGATATCCGCGGCGGAGCAGTTCCAGATATACAATGTTTTCAAGCGTCAGATTAATATCCTTTGCATTTCCTCCAAACACCGCTTCCCGGATTCCATGATCCGCAATATAATACTTTTCATTGGAAGCAAGAATCTGCTTGCCTTGCACTTCCTCACGCTTCACTTGATAAAACAGATAAGCATCACAGCAATACCGGATATAATTCAGAATCGTCTCCGGCGCAACCGTCCGCTGTTCACTCTTAAGAAACTTTGCAAGAGACGATGCCGAAAATGTATTTCCGACATTGGCCATTACATAGGCCATGATCCGCTCCAGTAAATCCACATCCCGGATTTTATTCCGCTTTACAATATCCTTCAGCTGCACAGAGTTAAACAAATCCTGCAAGTATTGTCTGGACGGCTCATCCGCATAACGAATGTTGGCCAGATATGGCATTCCTCCGTACAAAATATATTGCTGAAAGCTTTTCTGAACCGTTTCCTCCGGAAAAACAGAATGATAAAGTTCCAGAAATTCAGCAAATGAAAATGGATAAACAATAAATTCCACATAACGCCCAGCTAGATAAGTAGCCAGTTCTCCAGAAAGGAGTTTTGCGTTAGAACCTGTAATATAAATATCGCAATCCAACGCAACACGGAACGAATTGATACACTTTTCCCAGTCCTTTACTTCCTGAATCTCATCAAAAAACAGATAAATTTTTCCATCTATCCCGGCTGAACGGCTGCTGATCTCATCGTACAATGCTTTCGCAGTCTGCAGATGCGTATATCTCATATCCTCAAAATTAATAGAAATAAACTGAGATGAACTCACCCCGGAATCTATCAGCTCCTGTTTAATCAGTTCCAGCATTACCGACTTTCCGGAACGGCGGATACCTGTCATGACTTTAATTAGGTCCGTTCCGATAAACGGTCGTATGCGTTTCATATACATTTCGCGTTTCACCATAAATATTATGCCTCCTTTCCTGTCCCTGATAATAGTATAGCACATTTATAATTGATAAATTCATATAAAAATATGTTTTTATAAGTTATAACTGATAAAATATCTAATTTTATTTATTTCATCAGTTATATCTTTCAAATGGTTGTATGCACAAAAAGCCGGAAAACCATCTCTGATTTTCCGGCTCAACTCCATTGCCTCAAATGATTCTGTTTTAGAAAATTCTCCATCCGCAGATAAAGTTATTTGCCCACCAGGAGCTTAAGGATCGATGAACGACTTTACCGTTACCGGAGGAGGCATCAATAACCGTTCCGCCGCCTGCCACGATTCCTACATGGCCACTTACAACGATGATATCACCGGCACGCAGATTAGAGAAGCTGCTGATCCTGGTGTATCTTCCCGCGTTTCTCCATCCGGAAGAAGTCATGTAGCTCTGACGCACGCCAACCTGGTTTAAGCACCAGTACACGAAACCGGAACAGTCAAAGGAGTTCGGTCCCTTGGAGCCCCATACATACGGACAGCCAAGCTTGGAGCTTGCCACCGCCAGAAGCGCACTCGCGCCGCCGCTGGCACCACCGGTATTCGGAACAGCATTGCTGCCGGAATTGCCCTTGCTTCCGCCATTTGAATTATTTTTTCTGTTGTTTTTGCTGTTGTTTTTACTGGTATTCGTCTTCGGCTGGGCCGGTGCTTTCTTCGCATCTCCGCCGGTCAGCTTTGCCATGGTCATGACACCGACTGTACCATCCGCACTCAGTCCATTCGTGCGCTGGAACAGCTTGACCGCATCCTCGGTCACCTCACCATAGTAACCGGTCACATTGGCAGATTTCAGATATCCCAGCTTACTGAGCAGGTTCTGTACCCGCTGGATGTTATCACCGCTGTCTCCAAGGGCCAGACCGTTCGGAACCGCGTCAGAACTGTTTAACGCCACACGGGTAGCCGGTCCCAGATAACCATCTACAATCTGGTCATTGCGGGACTGGAACTGTTTGACTGCAATGATCGTATCATTTCCGTAGCTGCCATCCGGCTCGGTGGTCATATATCCCAGCTCCTTCAAACGCTTCTGGGCTGCCAGAACCAGATCGCTTTTCTCTCCGTAAGCCAGCATATTTGCCTTCACATCCTCACTGTAGAGGAGGTTCATGGTTTTTCTTCCGACCTTACCATCCTGCTCCAGGCCGTTCACGCTCTGCATCTTCATAACCGCCGTTTCGGTATCATCTCCAAAGCTGCCTGTCACCTCGCTGTCGCTGGCCAGATAGCCAAGCTCATACAGACGGCTCTGGATACGGGTAATATCGGTACCCTCATCGCCCTTCTGGGCTGCATAATACTTGGCATCCGGGGAAAGAATCGCCTCCAGGGTATCCGGACCGATGATACCGTCCTGTGCCAGCTTGTTCTGGCGCTGATAGATCTTGACTGCACTCTGGGTCACTTCCCCGTAATAATCCGTCGGTTCATCGTTATCCATAAAGCCCAGATCCATCAGGCGCTGCTGCAGCTTTAAGACGATCGGGTGTTTTTCACCGATACGCAGATAATCCGGGATCGGCTCACTGTACTCTGCGTCCACGCCCTCAACAGACGGAAGCAGCGGACCGTCCGGCGACAGCGCCATAACGGTCTCATCTGCCGCAGTCTGCGGCAGAGTCTCCTCCATCAGGACCAGATTCTCCTCGGTGCTCTCACTCTCTGCCTGTTTTGCGGTCTGGGATGTACCGCAGCCCGCCAGCATGCTCATAGCCAGAAGCGCTGCACCAAAGCACTGTACTCTTCTTCTCCAGCTTCTATGTATATTTACAGTTGTCAAAATTCTGACCTCACTTCCTGTGTAAATGACAAAGGGGTTCCTCATTCCGAACCCCCCTGTTGACCTTATTTTCGCGACCGGCACCACTCAATTTCCTCGCCGTTCGCTATATTTTATCACAGTTCACAATTTCTGTGAAGCCTTAACCTGTTTTTGACCTTTTGATTACTTTCAGCCGCGTAAACTCCTCGCGGTCCTTCTCCTCCAGCGCATTCCCGATCGTTGTTACCAGATTCTGGTATGTCGGAATGGTAATGTTCTTCAATGCATTGGCCCGCTTCTGGGTCTTTCTGATGCTGGAGGCCAGACGGTAGGCCGAGTTTTCCACCATGGAAAGCTTTACCGTCAGCTCCTTCACCTTTTCAAAATGCATCCGGGCCTCATCCAGCGCCGGACTGGTGCTAAGAAAAGCGTAACCCGGTGTCAGAGGCACCGGCTCATGCTGCACCAGCGGAATCTCCGTTCCCATGATGCTGCGGGTCTTGATGCGGATCGTATCGTCCACCGGAATCGTCCCGGCAATATCCTGGATAAAACCGATTCCTAGCTCGATATTGGCTTTCTGTAAAGCCTTATAGGCCTCAGTAAAGGTCGTGTCGATCTCTGCCTGGATGTCCTTTGCCTGATCGATCAGCCCCATCAGCTCCCGCAGGAGGATGTTCCGCTTCTTGTCCATCAGCTCATAGCCCTGGCTGGCCAGCGCAAGGGAATTCTTCGCCAAAATAAGGTTTCCCTTTGTCGGGAAAGTATTCAGATTCATACGGATCCCTCCTTACTCTGCATCCACCAGCTCCCCGTTCTCATCCAGCTTTGTTGCCTTATAGTACTGCGCAAGAAGCTTCGTATCGATCCGGTCCAGTTCCTCCTTCGGAAGCAGGCCCAGAAGCTGCCAGCCAATATCCAGCGTGGTAATGATGTTCCGGTTATCATGCGGATCCTGGCCCACAAAACGATGCTCAAACTCCCGGCCAAATACCAGATATTTTTTATCCAGCGGTGACAGCTCATCCTCACCGATGACCGATGCCAGCGCTCTTGCATCTCCCACCTTTGCATAGCAGGAGAACAGCTGATTTGCCACTGCCTGATGATCAGCCCGGGTGTAGCCTTCACCGATGCCGTCCTTCATCAGACGGGACAGGCTCGGCAGTACGTTGATCGGCGGGTAGACTGACTGGCCGTTTAACTCCCGGTCCAGAACAATCTGCCCCTCGGTAATATAACCGGTCAGGTCCGGGATCGGATGGGTGATATCATCGTTCGGCATCGTCAGGATCGGAATCTGGGTTACGGAGCCATTCACACCTCTTACAATGCCTGCGCGCTCATAAAGCGCTGCCAGCTCACTGTACAGGTATCCCGGGAAGCCCTTTCGGGACGGGATCTCACCCTTGGAAGAGGATACCTCACGCATAGCCTCCGCAAAGGATGTCATATCCGTTAAAATGACCAGAATGTGCATGTTTTTCTCAAAGGCCAGATACTCAGCCAGCGTCAGCGCGCATTTCGGCGTGATCAGACGCTCCACCACCGGGTCATTGGCCAGATTCATGAACATGGCCACATGAGAGGAAACGCCGCTTTCCTCAAAGGTCCGGCGGAAAAACTCTGCCACATCGTGCTTCACGCCCATGGCAGCAAAGACAATTGCAAACTGCTCGTCAGAGTCATCCCCCAGAGATGCCTGCTGCACGATCTGCGCCGCCAGCTGATCATGCGGAAGTCCGTTTCCGGAAAAGATCGGCAGCTTCTGTCCCCTGATCAGGGTCATCAGACCGTCAATGGCAGAAATTCCGGTACGGATATAATTTCGCGGATATTCACGGGTCACCGGGTTTAAGGGCTTGCCATTTACATCCAGCATCCTCTCCGGCAGAATCTCTCCCAGTCCGTCGATCGGCTCACCGATTCCGTTCATGGTGCGGCCCAGCATCTCCGTTGACACGCCAAGCTCCATCGGATGACCCGTCAGGCGGGTGTGTACATTTTTTAAGCCCATACCCTCGGTACCCTCAAATACCTGGATCACAGCCTTGTCCTCATACACCTCAATAATGCGGCCCAGCTTGCGTTTATTTCCATCCACGGTCATTTCCACGATCTCATCGTAAGCTGCGCCGGAAACGCCCTCCAACACCACCATAGGGCCGTTGATCGCACTTAAACCCAAATATTCAATTGCCATTTCACAGCCCTCCTATGCGTTCCGCTCAATGACGCCCTCATAGAACGTATCAATCTTTGTTTTATATTCGTCCAGCAATGCCAGGTTATCGTTTGGCACATCATACTTGATGGCGATAACCTGGTCAAAAATCGGATCCACCTTCAGCACCGACATCGGCATACCCATGGAAATCAGAGAGCGGGACTTGCGGTACAGATACAGAATGATCTCCATCATCTTAAACTGCTTCTCCATAGGAACGCAGGTATCATCCTTGTGGAACGCGTTCTGCTGCAGAAATCCAACACGGATCACCTTGGCAATCTCCAGAATCAGCTTCTGGTCATCCGGCAGCACATCACCGCCGATCAGCTTGACGATCTCCATCAGGCTGCTCTCCTGGGACAACAGATAAACAATCTGGTTTCGGTAATCCACGAACTTTTTATCTACATTTTCCGTATACCAGGAACCCAGGTCATTCAAATATTCCGAGTAGCTTGTCAGCCAGGAAATGGCCGGAAAATGTCTCGCATAAGCCAGATTCTTATCCAGTCCCCAGAAACAGCGAACAAAACGCTTCGTATTCTGTGTCACCGGTTCAGAGAAGTCGCCGCCCTGGGGCGATACCGCGCCGATGATGGTAACACTTCCCTCGGTACCGTTTAAGTTTTGCATCATGCCGGCCCGCTCATAAAAGGCCGACAGCTTGGAGGCCAGATAAGCCGGGAAGCCTTCCTCCGCCGGCATCTCCTCCAGACGTCCGGACAGCTCACGCAGCGCCTCCGCCCACCGGGAGGTGGAATCCGCCATGATAGCAACATGATAGCCCATGTCCCGGTAATACTCCGCCAGTGTCAGACCGGAATACAGGCTCGCCTCACGGGCTGCCACCGGCATATTGGAGGTATTGGCGATCAGCGTGGTGCGGTCCATCAGCGGATTGCCTGTTTTCGGATCGATCAGCTCGGAAAACTCCTCCAGAACCTGCGTCATCTCGTTTCCGCGCTCGCCGCAGCCGATATAAATGATGATGTTCGCGTCAGACCATTTTGCGATCTGGTGCTGAGTCATGGTCTTCCCGGTACCGAAACCGCCCGGGATTGCCGCCGTGCCGCCCTTGGCTAGCGGGAACAGTGTATCCAGAATGCGCTGACCGGTTATTAACGGCCTGGTAGCCGGAAAGCGCTTTGCCGTCGGTCTTGCCACACGGATGGGCCATTTCTGGGTCATGGTCAGTGTTTCTTCACTTCCATCCAGATGCTGGATCGTTACCAGCGGATCGCTGATCGTATACTCGCCATCCTCCACAACATCCAGCACATACCCCTCCTTGTCCGGCGGAACCATCACCTTATGCAGGATAGCCGGAGTCTCCGGCACCTCCGCAATGATAGTGCCCCCGTAAACCCGGTCACCCTTCTTTACGGTCATGTGGGTCTGCCATTTCTTTTCCGTATCCAGGGCACTGACATTCACACCGCGGCTGATGTAGGCACCGCCGGTCTTTGCGATCTCGCTCAACGGCCGCTCGATACCATCAAAAATATTGGTCAGAATGCCAGGGGCCAGAGTAACGGATACCGGTGCTCCGGTTCCCGTCACAAGCTCGCCCGGCCGTATTCCGGCCGTCTCCTCATATACCTGGATGATGGTGTCCCCGGCCTTTAAGCCAATGACCTCACCCACCAGATTATCATGGCCTACATAGACCATCTCATTCATGGTAAAGCCCGGATCGCCTTTTACATGGACGATAGGGCCGTTAATCCCACGGATCACCCCCGTCTTAGACATGGCCGTTTCCTCCTTCTGTCAGGCTCAGGTCGAAGTGGAACTTCTCCCTGGCTTCCTCCAGCTTGGTCTGGAACGAATTATCAATAAGGATGTGGCGCGCAGGAATCACCGCGCGCGTGCCCCCGGTAAACGAATATTCACTGATGCGAAGCTCCGCATTCCCGTTGTGAAGGGCAAGACGGTTACATTTATCCTCATCCACCGGATCCAGGTAAATGATCACCTGGTCCGTTCCGGCAAATTCAACGGCATGCTGCACCTGACGCTCTAAAAGCTTCTGGTAATCCTGAGTTTCCAGGTAATTTGCCAGCATATCGCGAAGCTCCACAAACAGCTTATCCTTTAACTCTTCCTGTTTTCTGCCCAGAGTCCGGCGGATGTCGATCTGGCCCACTGCCAGCTGCTTGTTGATCTCGCGCTCGATCTTCTCTGTTTCCTGCGAAAGCTGCAGCTTCTCCCGTCTCCGGGTATCTGCCTTATGTTCCTCAAATGTCTTTTCCAGTGCAGTCATATATTCATCCAGCATCCGCCCGCTGCGGACTCTTGCATCCTCCATGCAGGTATCCAGAAAATGCTGTAATTTTTCCTCGGTGGTCAAGTTGGTCACCTTCCTTTACAATTTCAATCCGATTGCTTCATTTACATAGGCCGTGATAAAGTCCGGCTTGCGGCCGGTTCCATGACGATCCGGAATCTCCACAAAAAGCGGCTGCCGGTGATTTAACCTTACCTCATTCACCAGCTCCGGGAACTCCCGCCCGAATTTTTCCGTCAGCAGAACGATTCCGATGGTCTTGTCGGCCAGAACCTTATCAAGCTCCGCCTTCAGTTCCTCTTTCCCGTGCACCACCGCGCCTTCCACACCGGCCAGACGCATGCCGGTCCAGGTGTCGATGTTGTCACTGATGAGATACATCTTCATCGTTTACAGAGAACCAAGGATCATAAAGGAAATGATCAGTCCGTACAGGCAGACACCTTCGGCAAGACCTACGAAGATGAGGGATTTACCAAGGATGGAGCCGTCCTCACTGATGGCTCCCAGCGCTGCGGATGCTGCTGCGGATACGGCAATACCGCCGCCCAGGCAGCTCATTCCGGTGGAAAGTGCTGCTGCCAGATAGCCCCATCCGGCCGCACTGTTCACAGCCTTGGCGGTCTCCTCTGCCGCAAACGCATGACCGGTAAACATGAGTCCTGCTGCCACGCCGATGGTTGCCATAAACAGGAATACGTTTACGCCAATGGCTGTTTTATAACGTCCCCTTGTCTTCTCGCCTGCCGCAAATGCGCCAAACGGAACTGCAATGCTTAAAAGTAAGGCTGCTGCCAGTGTGATTTTTGCTAATACTGTCATGATCGGATTCTCCTTTTTATTTTAAAATCTGTCTTTTGCTGTCTATCATCCATTCTGCTTTCCATATGGCTTAAATTCCCGTCCGGTACCCCGGTAGAAACGGCTGAACAGCTCATAATACTCCAAACGGAGTACCTGAATACCCACGATCAGCCCCTCCATGCCGCACACAAACAGGTTGCCAAGCACTACTACCAGCCAGTTGGGCGTTCCCGCCTCAGCACCGGCCAGCATCAGTACCACTTCCATCATGGCCGCGTGGCTTACTGCGAAAGCTCCCACACGGACAAAGGAAAGCGTGTTGGAAAAATAGCTCAGGCATACTTCAAACAATTCAAACACACCCTGCACAAAGAACATGCCCTTTTCCTCCGGCATGATCTTCGCATGCTTCTCAGCCAGTGCCGTAAGCGGCTCCTTAAAGAAGATCACCAGAAGCGGGATTACAAACATAACCACTAAAACTGCGGTGGCCGGAAGCACATGACCGCTCATATACAAGATAATGGTCACAGCCAGCGCACCGTAAAATACGATGCCTGCAATGCCGTTGGTATCAAAAAATGCTTTTTCCGTGTCATGGCTTCTCAGACTGTTGATGACATTGAGCACCATAGTCATCAGAACGATTCCCATGCCCGTGGCGATCGCCACGATAAATACCGTATTCAGGTTTCCTACAAAAGGAAGATTTGTCATGGCAGTCTTCGGACGCAGCCACAGCGGCTTGATGATATTCTCAAAACCGAATACGCTGCCGAAGAGGAAGCCAAATATCGTGGAAAAGAAGCCGCAGCAGGAAATAATGGCTGCCAGGTTCATCTTCTTTGCCCGGTATAGCAGGTAACCGCCAAGCATCAGACACAGGCCCTGTCCCGCGTCACCAAACATGAAGCCGAACAAAAACGAGTAGGTCAGGCCCAGAATGACGGTCGGATCGATTTCCTCATAGGATGGAAGCCCATACATGCGGATAAACATTTCAAAGGGCCTGAACAGCCCTGGATTTCTCAGCTTGGTCGGTGGTCTGCTGATAATATTGTCATGATCCTCCTCCACAAAGCAGAAGGTATCATGGTCTTCCTCCAGCTCCTTACGGAAGGCCTTTGCGTCTGTCTCACTCATCCAGCCGCAGAGAATGTAGAAGGTATGATCCTTATCCTTTGTACAGGCCGCAAGCTTTCGCACATCAAAGTTTCCGGAGTAGGTCTCCAGCTTCCGGTATGCCGCCCGCAATTCCTCTGCGTGAGACTCCAGCGCGCTGCCGATTTTTTCATCCACATCCCGGATCTTTTCATAAAGCTCCGCAAGCTGATGTTCCAGCTCATGGGTGGCCTCCACCGGTGTTCCTTCATATTCATCCGGAAGGAAAAACCGTTCAAAATGCAGGGACGCGTAGATTGCGTCAATCTTGTCGCTAAGCGGCTCTGGCACAAAGTACACCAGCCAGACGTAATCCGCATCCTCCTGGCACTTATGAATCACCGTATCAATGGTATCATACACATAATCCATAAACTTGTTGTAGTATTCATGGGTCATGCGGCCAAACCGGAATTTGATATACCTAAAATGCATGATATCCTTCAGGTCATAGTTCAGATCTGTGAAAGGAATCACCCGGTCCATGGATTCCTCAATGCCATGCACCTGCGTTTCCAGCGCTTCCTTTTGGGTCCGGAGAGATTTGAGCTGCTCATCCAGGCTGTGGACGGTGTTCACGGCATTCTCCACGGAAAGTCCGGTGAGTCCGGAATCCTGCGCCTGTATCACCTGATCATGTTCACGTCTTGCCGTCCCCGTATCCCTGCCATGGCCATCCACTGCTTTGTTTCCTTTGATCTCCTCCATCAGCGCCGCTGCCGTCTGCAGCTCCGCCTTATATGGATTGATTTCCAGATACGGTCGCAGATTTGCCACCGTTTTCAGCTCCGACAGAGCGTTTTCCAGCTGGATCTCATACTTTGAGAGATACTGGTCCACCACCCGGTCAATATCATCCTTCGGACCTGTGATACTTAAAAACTTCATTTTCTCTATCACGGGTAACTCCTCCTGTCTGCAGAAGTTCGCGCTTTCTCTGCGCAGCCTCTGCCTTGGTTGCAATGCTCCCGCACTGCACAAATCTCCTGCTTACTGCTTTGCCAGCAGTCCCATAATCTCCGCCGCCGGAAGTCCGTACCGGATTCCCTCCAGCGCCGTGATGATCTTTCGCATCTCCAGTTCTTTCCGGTACAGATACGAATCCAGCACCGCCGGAGAATGCGGATAGCGGTGTCCTGTCTTTCCGTAAATCCGGTTTAACATCTGATTCGACAAAAGCTGGATATCATTTATAAGACTATAGCTAATGTACTTGTAGGAGAAAAAAATGCATATTGAGTACATCGTTTATTGTTAGATATAGTCTGTTTACTGTTTTTTTGAATGAGTGTTTTAAATATCTAGATATAAAAAATAAAAAAATGTATAAGGATGAAGGCAGTCATATTAGCAGGTGGTTTCGGTACTCGTTTGAGTGAAGCTACCAATCTTATTCCTAAACCTATGGTTGAGATAGGAGGAAAGCCAATTCTTTGGCATATAATGAAAACATATAGTCATTACGGTATCAATGAGTTTATAATATGTTGTGGATATAAACAATATGTGATTAAAGAATACTTTGCTAATTATTTTCGACACAACAGTGATATGACTGTTGATTTATCGAATAATACAACTACTATTCTTGACAATCATTCGGAGAATTGGAAAGTAACGATGGTGGATACTGGTCTGAATACCCAAACAGGTGGGCGTATCAAACGTATTCAGAAATATGTAGGCAATGAACGTTTCCTGCTGACTTATGGTGATGGAGTCGCTGATCTGAATATCACCAATACGATTGATTCGCATTGTCAGTCCGGTTGTATATTGTCGCTGACTGCTTATAAACCAGGTGGTAAGTTTGGTGCTCTCCAGATCGATTTGGATACGAATAAAGTTCTTTCTTTTCAGGAGAAGCCTGATGGTGATCGCAACTGGATCAATGCCGGTTATTTCATTTGTGAACCGGAGGTATTCGATTATATTCCCGACAATGATGATACCGTCATATTTGAACGCTCTCCTTTAGAGAGTATTGCACAGGCAGGCAAAATGCATGCATTTCGCCATATTGGTTTTTGGAAGCCTATGGATACACTACGCGATAATGTAGAATTAAATGAAATGTGGAATAATGGAGAAGCTCCATGGAAAGTTTGGTAACAAAGAACAAAAAGAATAATTTTTAATATTAATATTTTTATGTCTAAACAAGAAGAACTAAAGAAGCAGATTTTAGAGTTAACTGCACAATATTATGCAGAAGTGCATGATCCGGCAAAGAAAGAGTTTGTCCCCGGTGAAAGTTTCGTTCATTATGGAGGACGTGTTTTTGATGAACAAGAAATGAAAAATTTGATAGATTCATCATTAGATTTTTGGTTGACTACAGGACCTTGGACACTAGAGTTTGAAAATCGTTTTGCTAAATGGATTGGTTCAAAATATTGTTCATTGACAAACTCTGGTTCATCAGCCAATTTATTGGCATTCTTTGCTTTAACATCTCCCTTGTTAGGTGACCGTCGTATAAAACGAGGTGATGAAGTCATTACAGTTGCGTGTGCTTTTCCTACTACTGTCACGCCGATTATGCAATATGGTGCCATTCCTGTATTTGTAGATATTACTATACCTGAATATAATATAGATTGTTCGCAGTTGGAACAGGCTCTTTCGTCTAAGACAAAGGCTGTGATGGTAGCCCATTCGTTGGGTAATCCTTTCAATTTGCAAGTAGTATCGGAATTTTGTAAAAAATATAATTTTTGGTTAATTGAGGACAACTGCGATGCGTTGGGTACAGAGATTGAGATAGATGGCATTGTCAGGAAGTCCGGGACAGTGGGAGATATTGGAACTAGTTCTTTCTTTCCTGCTCATCAAATGACAATGGGTGAGGGAGGCGCCGTTTATACAGATAATCCTTTATTGAATAAGATAATTCGTTCGTTTCGAAATTGGGGACGTGATTGTTGGTGTATAGGTGGTGTTGACAATACCTGTAATAACCGTTTTACCAAACAATATGGCGAGCTTCCTTTAGGCTATGATCATAAATATGTTTATAGCCATCTGGGATTTAATCTAAAAGTAACTGATATGCAGGCGGCAATAGGCTGTGCTCAACTGGATAAGATTGATGGTTTTGTAGAGTCTCGCCGAAAAAATTTTAAAAAGTTGTATGACGGTTTATTGGGAACAAAGGGTATTATTCTTCCTGAAGCAGAGAGAAACTCTAATCCCAGTTGGTTCGGTTTTCCTTTTACAGTCAGTGAAGATGCAGGTTTTACTAGAAATGAATTAACACAATATCTGGAAAACAAAAAAATACAGACTCGTACGTTATTTGCCGGCAATATAATCAAGCATCCTGCTTTTGATGAAATGAGAGAAACTGGGGAGGGGTACAGAATTGTCGGTGAGCTTCCTGTTACGGATTATGTGATGAACAATACTTTGTGGATCGGTGTATTTCCCGGTATGACAGATAGTATGCTTGACTATATGATTGCAACAATAAAAGAATTTTGTAATCGGTAACTGATATGGTGACAAATACATTGGCAAAAGACTTTGAACATACATTTGCCGGACTAACAATAGAAGAAAGGGGAAAACTAAAAGGTGCCACTATTCTTGTTACAGGGTGTGGAGGTTTTCTCGGATATTATTTTATGCGATTCTTTCAATCTAAGGCCGACGACTTGGAATTAAAAAAGGTGATAGGGCTTGATAATTTTATGCTCGGCTATCCACAATGGATAGAAGAACTTTCAAAGGATTCTCTGTTTGATATACAAAAGTTCGATATTATTAAAGATAAGATTGAAAAAGTAAACGGCGCTGCAGAGGCGGATTATATTATTCATATGGCTTCTATTGCTTCACCTGTCTTTTATCGTCAGTATCCGATAGAAACATTAGATGCTAATATTTGGGGACTTCGTTCTCTCCTTGATTTCTACAAAGAAAGAACAATTAAAGGTTTCTTGTTTTATTCTTCGAGTGAATTGTATGGAAATCCGGATTCGGAACATGTACCTACTTCTGAAGAATATTATGGTTATGTATGTGCCACAGGACCGCGTGCATGTTATGATGAATCCAAACGTTTTGGTGAAACGATGTGTATGCTGTTTGCTCAGAAATATAATATGCCGATTGGGGTGGCAAGACCTTTCAATAACTATGGTCCCGGGATGCGCATCAATGATAAGCGTGTGCCTGCAGATTTTGCGTTGGCAATCAAAGAAAATAGGAATATAGAGATTTTATCCAATGGGTCTCCGACACGTACGTTCTGCTATATTGCTGATTCTATAAACGGTTACCTGAAAATACTGCTTTATGGAAAATATGACTATTTTAATATTGGCATTGAAAAACCGGAAATTAGTATTTCTCAGCTGGCAGAGATTTATGTAAGTGCCGGTAAAGATATTTTTGGTTACACAGGTAAAGTGGTTTATGCCATTTCGGATGATAGTGAGTATTTAACGAACAACCCTCAAAGGCGTTGCCCGAAAATAGAGAAAGCTCAAAGAATTCTGGGTTATAATCCGTCTATTTCTGTTGAAGAGGGCGTGAAAAGGTTTTTAAAATTTATAAAAGAAAGTGAGGAGGGCGAATATAAATGGTAATTACAGTTTTCGGATTAGGATTTGTCGGGCTTACTACAGCATTGGGCTTTTCCGAGTATGGACATACGGTTTATGGTGTTGAGATTGATATGAGGAGATTATCTGTTATTCAATCCGGCAAACTTCCTTTCCTGGAACCGGGATTAGACACCGCTTTGGAACGTCATTTAAATCATAACTTCCATCCTGTCTCTACGGATTCATTAAAGGAAGCCATACTGCAGAGTGATTGTGTTTATTATTGTGTCGGTACTCCTTATGGGAAGGATGGTCAGGCTGATTTGACATATTTATTGGAAGCGATAGACCAGACATTAAATGTTGTTGACGATACCCGTTTTCGTGTATTAGTCACTAAGTCCACTATACCTCCTTCTACTTCTATAGGTAAGATTATTCCTTTTTTGGAAGAAAAAGGAATAACAGTTGGAGATAATTACGGGGTGGCTAATAACCCGGAATTCTTGCGCGAAGGTCATTGTTGGACTGACTTTATGAATGCCGACCGTATTGTATTGGGAGTAAGTGATGATAAATCGGAAAATATACTTCGTAATATCTATGATGGGCAAACTGTTCCTGTTTATTGTGTATCATTGAATACAGGTGAATTCATCAAATATCTGTCTAATACCTTGCTGGCAACATTGATTAGTTATTCAAATGAAATGTCTGTTATAGCTGATGCGATTGGTGATATTGATATTGCTACGGCATTCCGTATTCTTCATTTAGACAAACGTTGGGGAGGATGCTCTATGTCTTCCTATGCCTATCCTGGATGTGGTTATGGTGGTTATTGTTTGCCTAAAGATACAAATGCACTTTATGCAGTGGCTAAGACTGCCGGCTTTGACGCGAAAATATTGAAGAACGTGATTATTACAAATGACAGGATGCCGGAATTTATAACAAACCGGATAATGAAGGTCATTGGTGATAAAAAAAATATCAGAATTGCAATTTTAGGTTTATCGTTTAAACCGGAATCTGATGATGTTCGGGACACTCCGAGTGCAAAGATTATAGCGCAGTTGCTTAAAGAGGGCTATCATAATATATATGCTTATGATCCTGTAGCTAATGAGGAATTTTCTTCTCATTATGATTTGGATATTATCTATTATTCAGAATACGAAAAGATAGTGACCGCTTCGGATGTATTTGTAATAGCGACTGCATGGGATGAATTTAGAGATATTCGGATACGTACTGAAAAGCCGATAATAGATTGTCGTTTTATGTTATAATAGTTTTATGAATATATTGGTAACAGGTGCAACGGGATTTATTGGAAAACATTTAATTTCCTATCTGTCAAAAAGACATAATTTGTACATTTTAGTACGTTCAGGTTCAAATTGTACATTTCTTAATGTAAATAATGTTTTTGTGTTTTCAGAAAATATTGATGAATTGGCTGCTTATTTGCGTAAGGAAAAAATTGATGGTATTATCCATCTAGCTTCTTTTTATATAGCCGAACATAAGAGTGAACAGATTAAAGATTTAGTTCTTTCCAATATCTATTTAGGAACAGCTTTGTTGGAAGCATGTAAGAAAGCGGAGACTAAGTGGTTTTTAAATACAGGAACAATTTGGCAAAATTATAATGTTTCTGATAAATCGGATGAATATAATCCTGTAGACTTGTATGCGGCAAGCAAACAAGCTTTTATAACAATGGCCAAGTATTATACAGAAACGAGTAAACTCCGCTTCTGTACATTGAAATTGTGTGATACTTATGGTCCGGGAGATACTCGTAAAAAGGTTTTAGCCTTATTTGACCGTATCGCTTTTACCGGTGAAACTTTAGCTATGTCTCCTGGTGGTCAGAAATTGGATTTGCTTCATATTGATGATGTCGTAAATGGATTTGAACAGTTGGCTAATATGCTGAACGATGAGACAGTTTCTGTTTTATCTGAATATGTTCTTTCTTCTGGTAAACAAATATCATTGCGAGAATTAGCTGATATTTATGAAAACTTATATGATGTGAGGTTGAATATAAATTGGGGTGGGAGAGCTTATCGAAAAAGAGAAGTTATGCGTCCTTATCAGGGAAATATTTTGCCCGGTTGGAAAGCTTTGGTATTGTTAAATAATATTAACGGCCAGCCCATGATGCAGGGCAGGCGGGTGCTGATGGTGGG
>OGYH01001692.1_pt1 | contig 19884 bp, 16 predicted proteins | sample 1576511 | NCBI WGS metagenome assembly OGYH01 (sample SAMEA3541522, study PRJEB24748) | human gut metagenome | biome: human gut; feature: human-associated habitat; material: faeces | place: China | collected 2012
GCGGCAACACCGCCGTCATCGACGGGCTGGTGTTCCGCAACGTGGAGATGCGCGGGGTCAAGGCGCCCTTCGTCATCAACATGTTCTACTTCTGCGACCCGGACGGCCACGGCTCCTATGTGCAGTGCCGCGACGCCATGCCGGTGGATGAGTACACCCCCAAACTGGGCAGCCTGACCATGGAGGACATCGCAGCCACCGACGCACAGTTTGCCGGCTGCTACTTCGACGGCCTGCCGGAGCAGCCCATCGAGCGCGTTTCCATGAAAAACGTGACCATCACCTTTGACCCCAACGCCGAGGCCGGTCAGGCCGCCATGGCCGACAACCGCCCGCTGGTGAAGAAGCTGGCCATCTACGCCGAGAACGTCAAGGAGATCGACCTGCACAACGTGAAGATCGAGGGCTACGAGGGCGAGCGACTGCACTTTGCCAACGTAGGACATTTTGAGGAGGACTGACCCATGACCCATGAAGAGATCCTGTCCATGCTGGGCGACTATGTGGACTACCTGATCGCCAATTCCAGCGCCGAGGCACCGATGTGGAACATCGAGAAGGTGCGCAGCGGCAAGCCCAACAAGTGGAACTATATCGACGGCTGCATGATCACCGCCTGCCTGAGCCTGTACAAGACCACCGGCGACGAGAAGTATCTGGAGTTTTCCAAGGAGTTTATCGACTACTTTGTGCAGCCGGACGGCTCCATCAAGACCTACGACCCCAAGGAGTACAATCTGGACAACGTGAATCAGGGCAAGAACCTGTTCATCCTGTATGATATCTACGGGGACGAGAAGTACCGCAAGGCCATCGACACCATCCGCAGCCAGCTGCTCACCCAGCCCCGCACCAAGGAGGGCAACTTCTGGCACAAGGACATCTATCCGTGGCAGGTGTGGCTGGACGGCACCTATATGGCGCAGCCTTTCTACATGGAGTACGAGACCCGCTTTAACAAGATGCAGGGCTGCATCGACAGCTACAAGCAGTTCATGAACATCAAAAAGCACATGCGGGACGAAAAGACCGGCCTGTACTACCACGGCTACGATGAGAGCCGCCAGATGTACTGGGCAGACCCTGAGACCGGTTGCAGCCCCAACTTCTGGCTGCGTGCCATGGGCTGGTTCCTTGTGGCAATGGTGGATGTGCTGGAGCGCATGGACGAGCAGCTGTACAACGAGTACCGCGGCATCATGGCCATGCTCAAACAGACCGTAGAGGATATGCACAAGTTCCAGGACGAGCAGAGCGGGATGTTCTGGCAGGTCATCGACCACCCGGAGGCCGAGGGCAACTATCTGGAGACCAGCGGCACCGCCCTGTTCGCCTACGCAGTGCTCAAGGGCGTGCGTCTGGGCTATCTGCCCAAACGCATGGCTGCATGGGCGGAGAAAGCCTTCTACGGCACCTGCGACCGGTATCTGTCCAAGAACCCGGACGGCAGCTTGCAGCTGGACGGCATCTGCCTTGTGGCAGGTCTGGGCGGCAAGGATCACCGTGACGGCTCTCTGGCCTACTACTTCAGCGAGCCGGTGGTCTGCAACGATGCCAAGGGCGTAGGCCCGCTGGTGCTGGCCTATACCGAAATGATCGCACGGAAGTAACCAAAAACGGGATACAGCAAGGCTGAGCAGCTGCAAAAAAGCGGCTGCTCAGCCTTTTTGCGTGTCTTTTTTGTCCCCTTGCATAAACTGCCCGCTGCTGTCCCACACTAAGCCCAGAAAAAGACCCTGTACACAAAATGAACAGATGGGAGTAACAAGCATGGAGCAGATCAAAAAATTTCTGCACGGCAAGGGCTTTGCCCTGCTGCTGACCGCAAGCCTGCTGGCTGCGGCTGCGGCAGGGGTGTGGGCGGTGCGCGCCCTGCGGGCAGAACTGCAAAAAAGTCTGGATGGACTAAACGCCCCCGGCACCACCCAACAGACCACCCCGGAAACAGAACCGGACTGGGACGCACAGGAGGATACCACATGGCAGCAGCCCGTGACCGACGTTGCAAACAGCAAGGCAGATGTGCCGCAGCAGACGCCCTCTGGGGCATCCTCTGGTGCGCAGTCTGGCTCTGGTTCGCTGCGCGAACCCTCGGCACTGCAAGGCGCATCCTCGCCTGCCAGCAGTTCGGCGCAGCCTGCCGCCGCGCCCTCTATGCCGGGGCGCGTGCTCAACGCCTTCAGCGGCGATGAGCTGGTGTATAACAAAACGCTGGGCGACTGGCGCACCCACAACGGCGTGGACTACGCCTGCACGCAGGGTGCTGCGGTGGCGGCACCCGTGGCGGGCAAGGTGGTCTCTGCCGGGGCAGAGGGCAACTGGGGCACCGTGGTGGTGCTGGAGGATGCCGCTGGCCGCAGTTGGCGGCTGTGCGGCGTGGCTGACCCTGCCGTAAAGGCCGGGGATACCGTGACCGCCGGGCAGAAGCTGGGCACGGTGGGCACTGTCGGCTGCGAGTGCGCCGAGGAGAGCCACATCCATGTGGAGGTAAAGCAGGGCGAAAGCTACCTCGACCCGGCAAAGCTGCCGGAGTAAGCAAACCATAAAAGGGGCTGCAGCAGCGGCTCCTTTTTTGCTGTGTCAGACGGTACGGCGCGTTTGCAGCAGCCAGAGAGCCAGCGCCGAAAGCACCCCGGCTGCCAGCAGTACATCTGCGGGGTGTGCGGCCCAGTGCTGGAAGGCAATGCCATAGGCTGTCTGCCCGATGGGCTGGGTCAGGCAGGCCAGCACAGAGAGGCAGGCGGTAGCTTTGCCCAGCTGTGCCTGCGGCACCAGCACTTGCAGCTGCGCAAAGAACCATACATTGAACAGCGCTGCCACGGCCATAAACACGGCCCCCAGCACCAGAATGCTGCCGAACTGCAGCACTGACACCCGGAGGGCAAGACCCAGCGCGGCGCACACGCCGCTGAGCGCCAGCAAAAGAGGTGTGCCGCTGCGGATGGGATGACGGACAAAGACGGTTCCGGCCAGCACGCCGCCCAGAATGCCGCCTGCGCTCAGCACCGCCTGCACAAGACCAAGGGCGGCATCACTTTTCTGCAGGGTCTGTACCACCAGCACCGGAACACCTACGGTGAGGGCGGGGACTTCCAGCAGGTTTACAGCCGCCATGGCGGCAGCTAACCGCAGCACCGCAGCCTGCCCGGTGAGGAACTGCGCACTTTCCCGCAGGTCGGTACACAGAGAACGGACGGAGAGCTTTGTGTCCGATGGGACATCCTGTGGGATGCGCAGACAGAGCTCCATCCCGGCAGAAAGTGCAAAGCAGCAGCCGCAGAGCACCAGCAGACCCCGGATGCCGAGGTACTCCAGCAGAACAGCACCCAGCAGGGGGCCGAGAAGTTCGTCCACGGTATCCACCAGTTGGATGACTGCGTTGCCGCGCAGCAGCTGGGTGCCGTTCAGCAGCAGAGGCAGGCAGGCGCGTACCACGGGCTGGTAAAGCCCCTGAATGGCGTACAGACTGCCCAGCACTGTCAGGACCAGCGGAAGCAGGGGCAGATGCGGCAGTCCGGCAGCGGCTGCAGCCGCAATACCGGCGGTCACCAGATCCAGCAGTGCCATCAGACGGGCTTTACGGCAGCGGTCTGCCAGCGCGCCGCCGGTCAGCATTCCGGCAAGAGCGGGCAGCATGGCCAGAGCGGTGATGCCGCCGTACAGCGCGGCGGAACCGGTCTGCCGCAGCAGATACAGCGGCAGCGCAAACCGCAGGGCGGCATTGCCGAACAGGGAGACGATCTGTCCGAGGACGATAAGGATAAAAGTGTTCATGGAAACCTCCTGCTTTTTTATTTACGGACTGTTGGTCTGTATTTACATACAAAAAAAGGCGGAGCGTTCCGCCCGGGAAATTCAGTCTTTGACCGGTGTGCACAGCTGCACCAGCTGTTCGGCCTGTGCATCCGTCAAAAGATCCAGCCCAAGTGCATGGGTCATTTGCTGAAACACGACGTTCCGCGCCCGCTGCTCGGTCGGTGTGGTGGGGCGCGTCTGGGGAGAAAGCCAGATGTCTGCCAGCACGAACAGCGCTTCGGCCAGCGCATTGGCATCGGGGGTGTGGATGGAGCCGTCCGCCATGCCCTGCCGGATCATGGGTGCAATGCACTCCGGGGCCAGATGCGCTTCAATGTTGGTCAGCTCCATGGCAAGGAACTGCGGGTTGCTGCACAGGTGCGGCAAGGTCTGCGCGATCTGCTGCTGCCGCTGCCCGGCAAAGGAAGCTGCAAACACCGCCTGCAGCTTCTGCAGCCCGGTCAGGGCCGGGTCGTCCCGGATATGGCGCAGCGGCTCCCACATCTGGTCGCCCAAACGGTCACCGACGCGCTGCGCGATCTCCTCCTTGGAGCGGAAGTGATGGTACACCGCCCCTTTGGAAAGCTTTGTGGCATCGATGATGTCCTGCAGGGTGGTATTCTGGTAGCCCTTCTGGAGGAAGAGCAGGGCGGCGGCGTCCAGGATCTTTTCAACGGTCTGTTCCGGGTATTTGTTGCGCGGCATGGCAGATGCTCCTTTTTTACAAACTAACGGTCTGTAAAAAGAATACAGCAGCCCGGCGGCTTTGTCAAGAGGGTGTGGAACCGAAAATCCATTCATTTCCTGCGGCGCTGCATTGCTTTTGCGCTTTGTTTCTGGTATGATACAATAGAATCAACAGGCGATTTTGGGAGGATGACAGATGGCAAGGGTTTTGATCGTGGGAGCCGGGGCAGCCGGACTGATGGCGGCGGGTGCCGCCGTGCGGCAGGGACATCAGGTGACGGTGCTGGAGCATACCGAGAAGCCCGGGCAGAAGATCCTTGTCACCGGCAAGGGGCGCTGCAATGTGACCAACGACTGCCCGGCAGAGGAGTTTTTGCGCCATGTGCGCACGAACCCGCGCTTTTTGTACTCCTCGCTGGGAGCGTTCCCCCCGGCAAAGACCATGGAGCTGTTCGAAGGTCTTGGCGTGGAGCTGAAGGTGGAGCGCGGCCGTCGGGTGTTCCCGGTATCGGATAAGGCCGAGGAGATCCGGCAGGCGCTGCTGCGCTATGCGCAGGACGCCGACATCGTCTACGACGGCGCAAAAAAGCTGCTGCTGGAGGACATCGTGCCGGAGGCAGAGCCCGCCCCGGCGGCAGCGGAAAACCCGCGTCACCCCAAAAAGAAAAAGGCTGGCCCGGCGCTGCGCTGCGTGGGCGTGCGGGGCACTTCCGGCAGGGAGTACCGGGCAGACGCTGTACTGGTGGCTACCGGCGGCGTGAGCTACCCCACCACCGGCTCTACCGGTGACGGTTACAAGCTGGCGCAGCAGGCAGGGCACACCCTCGTAGAGCCGGTGCCCAGTCTGGTCAGCCTTGTCAGCCGGGACCCGGACTGCAAAAAGATGATGGGTCTGGCGCTGAAAAACGTCACCCTGACCCTGCTGGAGGACGGCAAGGCCATCTTTGACGAGCAGGGCGAGATGCTGTTTACCCACTTTGGCATCAGCGGGCCGCTGACTTTGAGTGCGTCCAGCCATCTGGGGGATATGAAAAAGCACAGGTACATCGCGGAGATCGACCTGAAGCCCGCCCTGAGCGAGGAGCAGCTGTACGACCGCATCACCCGGGACTTTGCCCTGCTGGCAAACCACGCGGCGCAGGGTGCGCTGGTCAAGCTGCTGCCCTCCAGTATGCAGCCGGTCATGGTGGCGCGCTGGGGCATTGACCCCGCCACAAAGGCAAACCAGATCACCCGGGAGCAGAAGCGGGAGCTGGTGCAGTTGGTCAAGCACTGGCAGGTGCCCATTGACGCCCGGGGCGACCTTGCCCACGCGGTGATCACCAGCGGCGGCGTATCAGTGCGGGAGGTGGACCCCAAGACTATGCAGAGCAAAAAGGCGCTGGGATTGTACTTTGCGGGCGAGGTGCTGGACGTGGACGCCTACACCGGCGGCTACAATCTGCAGATCGCTTTCTGCACCGCACAAAGCTTTGCGAATAACTTGTAAAAACAGTGCAGTCCGTTTTGCTGTGTACTATATATAAATAAGGAGAACATATCATGGTATCTGTTGCAATTGATGGGCCTGCGGGCGCAGGCAAATCCACTCTGGCACGCCGTCTGGCGGCAGAGCTGGGCTATATCTATGTGGACACCGGTGCAATGTACCGTGCCATCGGCCTGTACGCCCTGCGCGCGGGCAAGGACCCCAAGGATAACGCAGCGGTGGACGCCCTGCTGCCCGAGATCGAGCTGCGGCTGGCCTCCATTGCGGGCGAGCAGCACATCTACTTAAAGGACGAGGATGTGAGCGCCGCCATCCGCACCGAAGCCGCGGGCATGGCGGCCTCTGCCGTGGGCGCAAACCCTGCGGTGCGGGCATTTCTGCTGGACTTGCAGCGCAGCATGGCAAAAAAGCAGGATGTGCTGATGGACGGCCGGGATATCGGCACGGTGGTGCTGCCGGACGCTACGGTGAAGATCTTCCTGACCGCCAGCCCGGAGGCACGCGCTACCCGCCGCTGGAAGGAGTATCAGGCCAAGGGCATCGACACCCCCTACGAGGAGGTGCTGGCAGATGTGAAGCAGCGGGACTATCAGGACACCCACCGCGCCGCCGCCCCGCTGAAGCAGGCAGAGGACGCTGTGCTGCTGGATACTTCGGAACTGGACTTTGAGCAGAGCCTTGACGCCATGAAGCAGATCATTGCCCAAAAGATCGGCGGATAAAACAAACAGGACAGGAATAGAAAAATGGTACTATATTATATTCTGGTGCCCCTTGCGTGGCTTGTGTGGCACATCGGTTTCCGCATCCGGGTGGAGGGGCGTGAAAACCTGAAAAAGGTGCAGACGAAGGGCTACATCCTTGCACCCACCCATGTGTCTGCCATCGACCCGGTGTTCATCGTCGTTACCCGGTGGGGCAGGCGGATGGTGGTGTTCGCCAAAAAGGAACTGTTCGAGATCAACGCCTTTCTGACCTGGTTCTTCCGCTGCTGCGGCGGTGTGTGCGTCCGCGGCACCAAGGACGAGATGGCGGTCATCTCCCAGACGGTGGAGGCCTGCAAACAGGGCAAGACCCTGCTTATCTTCCCGGAGGGCACCCGCGAAAAGGAGGGCAAGCTCCTGCCCCCCAAGAGCGGCCTGTTCGTCATTGCCGCCGAGGCAGGGGTGGATGTTGTGCCCTGCCGCATCTTCTATGATACCCCGGACGGGAGGATGCACCTGTTCTGCAGGGTGCGGGTGATCTACGGCGAGCCGATGCCCGCAGCACAGTTTGCCATGGAAAGCCGCCGGGACACCAAAAAGCTCCGTGCCAACAAGCAGGCACTGCTGGAAGCATGGGAAAAGATGGGGGCGTAAGAGATGGAGATCCGTTTGGCGAAAACGGCGGGGTTCTGCTTTGGCGTGAACCGTGCCGTGGAACTGACCTACGGCCTGCTGGCCGAGGGGCATAAGGTGGCATGCCTTTCCTGGCCTTGCTGGAATTGCCGCAAATGACGGCGAACAGGCGCGGCGGATGGACGGTTTCCCCCACATAGATATGCGGCCCCTTGTCCGGGATGTGGCCATACACCTCCGCGCAAAAGCGCACCAGGGCGGTGATGCAGATTGCAGCTGAGTCGGCCTCGCTGTCGCGGGTCGCCAGCTTCACGAACTCGCCCAGGATGCCGGGGCAGGCGTCAAAGGAGAACACCGGCCATTCCTTGATCGTGATGTCCTCCACATCCAGCGCGTCCGGCGTATGCGAATCCGTCAGGGAAACGGACGGCCCAAGCCCAGGATAACGCCGCGCCGCTCTGCTGGCGAACTCAGTCACCGGCATGGCGGTTTTGATATGCACCTGCGGCAGAAACCCCGGCTCGGTCTGATCGGCCAAATCCCAGGCGGGCGGCAAGGTGTCGGGCGGCTGTACGATGTGGATGCTTCGCGCCGTGCCTGCAAGGATTTTCGCCAGTTCCAGGGCGGCGGCAAAACCCGGCTCGTCGTTATCCGGCCAGATAATGACCTCCCGGCCCTGGAGCGGGGAAAAGTCCGCCTTGCCCACCGCATTACTTCCGCCGCTCCAGGTGAGCGCCGCATGATGCGGGAAATAGCGTTGAGCCGCGTCCGCCGTTTTTTCTCCTTCCACCAGCAGCGCGGGAGCATCCGGCATGGCCGCGAGCTTGGGCAGGCCATACAGCGGGCGCGGTTCCGGCAAGGCTTTCCAGGTCCATTGCGGGCGGTTATTGCCATATTGCCCGTAGCAGAGCGGCAGAACGGCCTTGCCGTCTTTCAGATCGAAGCGCACGGCATAGGCCAGGGTGCGACCCTGCGCGTCCTCGTAACGCCATAACTGGCTGGCCCGCCCATGCTGCTGGTGATGGCGCGGCGGTTCTGGCGCTGACGGCGGAATCGGCAGAATCGGCATGAACGCGGCTGGGGCCGATGTCGGCAGGGCTGCGCTGCTTGTGGCCACTGGCCGGAAAACCTGTGCTATGCCGATACCGTATTGCTTGCTGAGTTCTCTGGCCGCTTCGCTCTGGCGCATTTTCCAGATTTTGGCAGCAAGGCCGATAATGTCGCCCCATGTGTCGCCAGAGGCAAAATCGCTGCCCTTGCCGGTTTCCAGGTTGGTACGGCAGGAATCGCCGCTACCGCCCTGGAGCGAGCCGCAGATGTATTCCTTGCCGGAAACCCTGCCTCCGGGCAGAAGATTTTGCACCACGTCCGGCAATCGGGCTTGCAGGCCGTCTTTAACTTCCTGAAAGATACTGGCGCTCATCGGGTGCTCCCGGAACGGCGGGAGTTGGGTTCACTCTCCATCGTATCGACGGCGCGAGCTTTGAAGAATTCTTCCAGGTCGTCCAAATCATAAAGAACGCGGGTGCCGAGTTTGGAATAACGCGGCCCCTTGTGCTTACAACGCCAGATTTCCAGGGTATTCTTTTTGAGGCCGTAGTAGTCGGCGGCTTCCTGCGTGCTGAACTTTCGGATCTTTGTCATGTTGTATCTTCCTTTCTTGTTTTTGCCCGCGCGGGATGCGTTCGGGCTGGCTTTGAAAGGAAAATACGCAGCTTGAAAAATAATAAAATTCCCGGCTCTGATGCGGGGACAAGAAAGAATCTCCGAGTTCTGTGCGAATTCGGAGATTATTAAAAATATCTTTCGTTTTCAGATAATTATGAAATGCAGGAGTTCTGTTGCGAATCGAAAAAAGTTGTTACAGAACTCAGTGTTTTTTCGTATTGCCAGGGTTTTTCTGTGCGAGATCTCCCAAAGCGGCACGGATGGAATCCATCCCCCAGCCGGTCAGGTCAAACTCACTTTCCGGCTCTTTTTGTTTACCGGCGTGGAGCTCTTTTTTGATAGCGGCCTTCAGCGCGGGGAACTTTTCCACTTCAGTATCAAAAGCAGACTGTATGTCAGAGCGGGTATACGGAGAATCAGACTTGGCTTCATCAATCAACCTGTTGATAAGAGGGCCGGCGACACGCCAAAACGGTATCCGGCGTATATTACTTGTTTCCGTCTTCTTCTCGCGCCCCGGTGCGGTTTGCTCTTTTCGTTGAAACTCAGCGTTTTCCTTCAATAATTTTTCATTTGTTTCCGTGAGTTCGTCTATCTTGTCGACATACAAAGAATTGGTGTCTGTTAAGGCATCAAGATCCCGTTTCAGAGCCGCAATTCTGGCGGAATAAGCGATATCTGTTTTCTGGCCGTGTTCTTTTACCAGACGCTCGTAGTCGCCCGCGTCCAGACAAAGCGTCTGCTTGCCGGTATGCCGTTCGAAAATCTCTTCATCCCCAAGGGAATAATGGTGGGCAAAAGCGTACAGCTTCGCGCTGACCCTCTCCTGCTCCTTCCCGATGAGCGGCGACAGGGCAATGAAAACAGGCAGCTTGTGTTTGCGGACGAAAGCAATGCGCTCTCCGGGGTCGTCAATGCCAAGCTGCTCCATTGCCCACCGGAATTCCACAACCTTGGGCAACGTGACCGGCCATGACCAGTTACGCCTTGCCGACCAGCGCATAAAAAGCCAGCCCGCGACGACACAGGCCAAGCCGACCAGGATGATGGCGAAAATAGTTGTGCCGTCCCGCGCCTCTATCAAGGTGGTAAATGCTCGCAAGCCTTCCGGGGAAAGAATACCCCGCTGCTGCGCCTCTTCCGCAAGACGAACAAACAACCGTTTGTCCAGCCAATCAAGGAGAACCGAACCTATGGCAATACTGGCAAAATACACAAGGGTAGTCGCACATTTTTGCAAAATACCGCGCTGAAAAATGTTGAGCTTTGTTGTTTGCATTGCTGTCTCTACGACTGCTCTTCCAACCGTTCTTCAATTTCTTCAACGGTCGGCAGGCTGGATTTCAACTCATCAGGCAGAGCGCGTGTCAATTCGTATTCGGAAACTCCGATTGGAGTATTCACGTTTCGCAAGGTGTATTCCGCCACCACCCTGTCATGCGTCTGGCAGAGAATCAGGCCGATAGTCGGATTATCCTGTTCGTGTCGCAAAACATCATCAACCACGGAGCAGTAAAAATTGACCTTCCCGGCATATTCTGGTTTAAATTTGCCTTTTTTCAGCTCAATCACCACATAGCAGCGCAATTTTGTGTGGTAAAACAGCAGGTCGATGTAGAAATCCTGGCTGCCCACTCCCACATGGTACTGTCGGCCAACAAAGGCAAAGCCCGCGCCAAGCTCCAGCAGGAACTTTTCCACATGGGCAACAAGACCGGCTTCCAGTTCCATCTCATGGAAAGGTTCTGCCAGTGTCATAAAATCAAATATATAAGGGTCTTTCAAAGATTCTTGTGCCAGAGCGGATTGCGGCTCGGGAAGGTGCGTGACAAAATTGGTGACGGCTTTGCCTTGGCGCTCATAGGCTTTATGCTTGATTTGCTCGGCCAGCCAATCCTTGCTCCAACCATTTTCCAAAGTTTGCGCCATATACCAAAGGCGGGCTGTAGCATCTTTTACGCCAAGAAGGAGGGCATTATGCGCCCAAGGAAGGCGAAGAACATATTCAAGCAATATAGCATCATTCGCTCCAGCCGTTTCCGGCATCAATTGGGCCACCGGCAGTGGCCCAATTGAAGAATCAGCAACATGGGGCAATTGGGCCACCGCCAGTGGCCCAATTATCAACCCTCTATATTCATTGTAAAAAGCCAGCATTCGTTTAAGGTTTCTCTCGGAGAAACCTTTGACCTCCGGGAGTTCGTTGCGAATATCTTGAGCAAGCCGCTGAATGACCTTGGCTCCCCATCCCTCGGCGGCGCGCTGTTCGGCAATGATGCGCCCCACATCCCAATACATGAGAAGCATTTCCGCGTTGGCGGACATGGTGGCCCGGATTTGCGCCCGCCGGATGCGGTCTTTCACTTCTTTCAATACTGCCGGATAATTATTCATAATAGTACTCGTTCAGATTTGCTTTTTACCTAGCGGCGTCAGCCTGTACCGTTGCGTAGGGCTGCGCGGCGAATCCGGCTGCGTCCTTTCGACCAATCCAGCCTCCAACGCCGGATTCAGCGAAGTGGCGCGGAAGTTTTTCATACTTTTCAGCCCTAAAGCCTGCATAAGTTCTCCCGCGCTTTGGTCGCCACTTTTGAGGACAGCGAGCAGACGTTTGACGTGGGGGCTTACTTGGGTGCTTACTTGTGTCTTTACTTGGGTGGTGGCGTTAACGTCAAGCAAAGTATCATGTAGCGCCTGGAGCATGAACTCTATGAACTTGGTGGCTTCGCCCTGTGCGTCCGCCTGCCCCAAGCTGGCGTAATATTCGCTCTGGCGGTTACGGACGATGGTTTCCACCGGCATATAGGCCAATACGGGCTTCCATTTACTCAAGATAAGCGTCTGCCAGAGCCGCCCCATACGCCCGTTGCCGTCATCAAAGGGATGGATGAACTCAAACTCATAATGAAAAACGCAACTTGTTATGAGCGGATATTCGTCCGTTGTTTTCAGCCATTGGAGCAGGTTTTCCAGGTGTCCATGCACCAGATTGGCGGGCGGGGCCATATGAATAACCTTGTTGCCCTGGAACACGCCGACGCCTCCGGTGCGGAGCTTGCCGGGGTTCTCCACAAGGTCGTGCATGAGCAAAGCGTGGGCTGCGAGCAGGTCTTTCAGGCTGTGCGGCGTCCAGGCTTCCAGCTTTTCATAGGCGGCGACAGCGCCACGCACCTCCTGAATATCGCGGGGGGGGCCGATGACCGGCTTGCCGTCTATGATGTCCGTCACTTGCTCCAGACTGAGCGTATTGTTTTCAATGGCAAGCGAGGCATGAATGGTGCGGATACGGTTTTCTTTACGCAGTTGCGGGGAAAGAGGTCTAGCATAGATGTTTGCTGGGCTGTATACGTCCGGCAATGAATAGACATCCAAAATGGGAGACAACGGTCCGCCTGGAGCATCCGCCCCCGTGTCGGAGAGAAATACAAGCTGCTCGCTGATAGCCGCCACAAGTTTGAGGGCGGTGCTGGTGATGGTGTATGGCGGATAGCTCATGCGCTCTCACTTTTCGTCTGGCGTTTCTTACTGCGTATTTTTGTTTCTACAGTCTTGGGCGCTTCTTGAGAAGCCTGCTCATTCTCTTTATTTTTTGCCACCGCGAACAGCGTCCCGGCTACTCCGGACGCCTTCCGTAAGGCGTCATCATGCAGATGCGCGTATCGCTGCGTCATTTGCGGACTGGAGTGAGTGAGCAGCTTTTGCAACTCGTACATGGAAACTTGGCCGGAACTGGCCAGCCAGGAAGCGAACGAGTGTCGCAGGCCGTGCAGCGGGCGGAAGGTATCGGGCAGACCGGCTTTTTCCCGTACTCGTTTGAGCATGGGTGTGATGTTGCTACGCGCCTTATCGTCGTAGCGGCCAGGAAAAACATAGGCGCTTTGAGTTCGCGGCAAAGCATTCAAGATGGCTCTGGCCTGTTCGTTCATGGGGATGGTTTCCGTTTTCTGTTTCTTGGCCACATCCCCGCGCAGAGTGATAAATCCGCGCTCAAAATCCAGATCGCCCCATTGCAGATTGAGCAGCGCCCCGCGCCGCATTCCGGTGAACAGGGCCATGCGTACTATGGATGCCTGCACCTGATCCTGCTCTTCATCTAAGGCTTTCAACAGTTTTTGGGCCTGCTCTGGAGTAATGTTTTCCGTTACCTTATTATCCACGGTCGGCATGGTGATGTGCAAAGTGCCGGGGATGGACTCCACGTAGCCCTTGCGTAAAGCGAAGTTCAGCAGACGCTTGATCAGGGTGAGCACATGCTTGACGGTTTGCGGCGATTTCCCGGCTTTTTCCAGTTTGACCCGGAGCTTATCTATATCATGGATGGTCAGTTCCGGGATGCTCTTTGTGCCGAGCGCCGGAGCGATATGCAGATTGAAACGGATGCGGTCATCCTTGACGGTGCGGTTGGCGCTTTTGGCCTCTTCAAAGAGCACCCAGAGCTTGTTGAAGGAATAGCGGGATTCTTCCTCTTGCTTCGCGGCGCGGACGGCAACGCGTTTTTCCGCGTTGGAGGCTTGCTTGCCCTCCATGCGGACGCCACGGATACTCGCGGCCTTGGCGGCGGTCATGTTGTCGCGGTACTGTCCTCCGACCTTTTCCTCAATAAGCTTGCCCTGCTTGCGGTAGCGGATGTAATAGACCTTTTCCATGCCGTACCCGGCAGCCCTCGCAACCTCGACAAAATACACGCCGGAGTAGCCGACAACCGTTTGTCTCTTTCTGCTTGCCATATTGCCTTTTACCTCTTTTGACCTGCTATGCCCCACACTTACGGTGAAAATTGTGGGGCAAAATGTGGGGCAACTCCTTGGGAACGGTGAAAAATACCGTTTCCATCTGCCCCACACTATGCCCCACAACCAGCATAAAGTCCAATCGAAGTCAGCGGCTTTTTATGAAAGAAAAAATGAACTAACCAACCAAAATATATGATTTAGTAAATGTGGGGCAAATAGGGTAAAAGTAGCGTTATCGGCCTTTCACGCCGTCAACAGCGGTTCAAATCCGCTTGGGGACGCCAACAGACATCTGAAGGCGCATTACATACCTCCAAAATTGAGGTTTTGTGGTGCGCCTTTTGTATTTAAGCACCCGCCCTTGTAAAGCCCTCCCGGCCCCCAAGCCGCTCCGCTCCCTCCAGATCCGCTACGTCCTGCGGCCTTCTGGAAAAAACTCCCCCCTACGTCCAAAAACTCCGAGCCCTTCCTGTTCAAGGCGTAACCTCCGTCATGAAGATGGCGCCTTCATCCGGCAAACGTATGGCCTGCGCGCCGCACTGTTTTTCCCTGCCCACAGGATGTACGCCCCTCCTCTGGCCGCGCCCAAAGGCCCGGCCTTCAGGGACCATCTGCCCGCTTCGAATCCGCCTCCTAGTCGATTTTCCCGGCTGTACACCATTCCTTGCCGATATTCGCCGTGGCATAAGGCGGAAATTCATCGTCCTCGATAACAGGGCTGGCCTTGCTGCTCGGCCTTCAATCAACCGCGGCAGGGGCATATCCGAAGTCACAGCGCTCTCCTGTGGGGATTCCCTCTCGCTTCTGGAAGCTCTTGTATGGATGGTTCTCATCTATTGCAGGCTGTGTTCCGTCCTGTCTCTTCATATGTCGCCCCCTGGTGGCCGGGGATATTCCCATAAATGATCCGGGTTGTTCCCCCTGCTGAACAGACAACGCGAAACGCCTTCAGGCGTCGGATGTCCGGGTGGCGCTACACCACTATACCCAGCTTGCGTATTCTGTGTTGCAGCGTGGACCGTGGCACCTTCAGCAGGGCCGCAGCACCACGCGGGCCAGACAGACGCCCCCCTGTGAGGCGTAATGCCTCCAGAATATGGGCACGTTCATTTTCCTCAAGGCTTGGCAGATCGGTGTCATTTCCCCTGGAAGACGCCTGTAGTGGAATTTCGGCTGGTGCGGATAGCGAGAGGAGCTGCGTGGGTTTTACCATCTGACCGGAAATGTTGTCCCATTCATGCAGCGTTTCCCGTACCAGTGCTTCCGTTACAGCCCCATCCAGAGAGTGCAGTAAAAGTCTGCTGACGACATTGCGCAACTCACGGATATTGCCGGGCCAATCGTGGTTACAGAGCGCACCGAGGACACTTGCGGACAGATGCGGAGGCTCTATCAACCACGACTTGGAAAATTGTTTAATGTAATAGTCCACCAATATGGGTATATCGCTTTGCCGATCGCGCAGTGGAGGAAGGCGTAGCGTGACCGAGGCCAGACGGTAGAACAGGTCCCGTCGTAGCCGCCCCTGCGCCAGCGACGTTTCCAAATCAATATTGGTGGCGGAAAGCACGCGGATATCAACATTGATAGAGCGGGCATCGCCCACCCTCTCGAACGAACTCTCCTCTATGACCTGGAGCAGCTTGCTTTGCATATCCAGTGAGAGTTCACCGATTTCATCAAGAAACAAGGTACCTTTCTGGGCCATCTCGATACGGCCGATACGTTTCGCGTAGGCCCCGGTGAAGGCCCCTTTGGCGTAGCCGAACATTTCACTCTCGAACAAGGTCGGAGCCAGCGAGGGACAATTCACCTTGACGAAGTTCGCCGCCCGCCGGGGGCTGTGCAGATGCAGCCAGCGGGCCAGCATACTCTTGCCGGTTCCGGTTTCACCGCTAATCAGCACCGGGATATGCAGCTTCGCCGCCTTGCGCGCCAAGGCCATGACCTTCGTCATGGCCTTGGTTTCCAGCAGGCTGTTTTCCAGCGGAAAGGTTGCCTCCGTCTCGCACGGCGAGTCCAGCGCGGCGCGGTCGGCAGCCTGAGTGCGTGCCCTCCGTTCCTCGGTGAGGATGACGAACAAAAAAGTCGTCAGGACCGGGCTGAGTTGCTGCAACAGATTCAGAATTTCCACAAGATTATCAGGCTGGCGCACAAACGAGACGTGCAGCGTACCGATGACCTGACGGTTGAGGATGAGCGGCAGGGCAATGGTGGCGGTAAGCCCCACCGAAGCCAGAGAAACCGCACCGCCCCAGTTCAGCGAGGCCAGATTTTTGATGACCACCGGTTTGCGCGTCTGGATGGCCTGCCAAGCCACCGTATTCTGGGCAATGCGCGTGTCGGAGAAAACCTCCACCACGGTGCCGTCGGCCGCCGTGAAGGCGGTAAGAAAATCACGTTCGGCGTCATAAAGGAAAATACTGAATCGATCATAATGAAAAGACGCACGAAGTTCTTTGGAAAAAAAGGAAAAAAGCCCGCTGCGGTCCATGTTGTCGGGGACCAGCTTTGACAAACGATAAATGATCCGGGCCGCAACCGCCACTGAATTGCCTAAACGATGTTCATCATACTGCTCTAGCATAACGTGTTCTCCTGCCCAGATGAAGCTCTTTTTGCTGATATACGGATAAAGGTGCCTATATCTCAGCATGTCTCTATGCTTCCCTACAAATGGCATAAGCAGAATAAACAGCAATTCTGGATATCTATAAGTTATCCTTATCTGGCACAGACTTTGCTGTTCTAAAAACACATTCCTATTGCAGTACCGTTTTTCATCCTTTTAGCACCAGATATTAAGGAGAAGCAATCCCTTTTTAGTACGATATATCTATATACCCGATCATATATGCTTCTGTGGCTTAATATCAGAGAATGCAATCTATCTTTTAGATGCTTCTGTACTAGTTTATTGCGTTTTAACAATATGTATTTCACAGAGGATATTGCTATGCTCACCCAATCCGATCTTTTTCTTGCCGCTGCGGGCTTTCTTTCCGGTCTTATTAAAACCGGCGTCGGCGTGGGATCGGGGCTGGTGTTGCTGCCAACTTTGGCGCTGATCTTTCCCGCCAAAGTAGCTCTTGGTCTGGGAGCACCTATGCTGCTGGCTTCCGACATTATTGGCCTGCACTACTATTGGAAGCAATGGCTGCCCCGGCGTGAGTTGACGCGCCTTTTTTTGGCCATCATTCCGGGCCTGTTTACAGGCATTGTGTTGCTGCCCATGATTCCGGGCAAGGCCTTCCGCATCGGCGTGGGCATTTTTGGCGCACTGTACGCCCTGGGTATGCTCTGGCCACAATTCCCCGTGACCGCCCTGTTGAAGAAAGGGGTCGGGAAGCTCAATGCCCATTGCGGGGACAGTGAAGAGCAAAACCGCAAGGGCGCGTATTTCTATGGATTCCTTGGCGGGCTTTCCACCGTACTGGCACATGCCGGCGGTCTGGTCTGGTCGTTGTACCTCCTTACGGCCGCGCGTGACCGCCGCGTATTCGTGGGCACTACGGTCATCCTTTTTTTTGTCACCAACATCTATAAGACCATCTCATACGTCTGGATCGACATCATCAGCCTCAGTGCGCTGGCGCAGGTGATTCCCGCCATCCCCATGATCTTCATCGGCTCCTATCTCGGCAACATCGTCAACAAGCGGTGTAACCATCTCCTGTTCAGAAAAATCGTTCTCTGCTTCATCTTCCTTGTTTCCATCACGCTGTGCGTCTGACCTCCCCCTCTCGCGCCATGCCGGTCTCCAACGGCGGCACGGCTGTGGCTTTTCGTGCGCCCTATTGTGTGAATTATTTCACTTATATGCCATTTAACCCTATATCACTTTAAACAAAGGAGTAATCACATGAAATAAATACGATTCCAGTCTGCCTAGGCTCTAAAAGAAAACGTGTCACCAGGCCCTGTTGATTAAAAATAAATTATAAATCAAACAATTATAAAAATAGAACTGTTTTGAGGCTCATTAAAATTGTGAAATAAATATTATTTTAAAACAGACCTTTTAACAACGGAAAAATTTCATGAAAAAGATCTGTGTATTCTTCCTCGCCCTTGCCGTGTTCTTGCTGCCTGAGATGGTGTATGCCGCCAACGCGACGCCGCAAGCCGTCAACATGCCCCACGTATACATTGTTTTCGGCGTGCTTTTCGTAGCCGCGGTGCTTTTTTTTACGGAATGGATTCCCCTGGCCGTCACCTCCATTCTCGTTCCTTGTGCGCTTTCCACGCTTGGCGTCATCACCGTCAAGGAGGCATGGGTCAGCTTCGGCGACACCAGCATCCTGACCATCGTGGGCCTGTTCATGCTGGGCGAGGCAACCTTCGCCACGGGTTTTGCCCAACGAGTGGCAACCTCGATCATCAACAAGGCAGGGGCCAGCGAAACCCGCCTGCTGGTCTTCTCCATTCTTCTCATCGCCTTCATGTCGGCCTTTTTGAACAATGCTGGCGTCACGGCCATCACCCTGCCCATGCTCATTTCCATCGCCCGCAAGGCCCACTTGTCCCCCTCGCGCATCTTGCTGCCCACGGCCTACGCAGCCAGCTTCGGCGGCTGTATCTCGCTTGTGGGGCAGGCTCCAAGCATGGTGGCTAACGGTATTCTGGCCAAGATGGCGCCGGAATACGGGCAGTTCGCCTTTTTTGAATTCGCCTGGTTCGGTCTGCCCTTGACCCTCTTAGCCGCCCTTCTTTTCGGCCTGTTCCCCCGCTTCCTAGTTCCGCCGGCACGTGAGGACGTGGCCGAGCTCAAGGAAATCGAAACGCCTGAAGGCGGCATACACATGTGGATTGCGGGCGGCATCTACTTCCTCGTCATCATCTGCATGGCCACGGGTCTGGTGCCGCTGACCTCCGCCGCCATGCTGGGCGCCATGCTCTGCGTCATGACCCGCTGCATGACCCTCAAGCAGGCCCAGGCGGGCATCGACTGGACCACCGTCTGGCTCTTCGCCGGCATGTTGTCCATGAGCTTCGCCATGAACAAGTCCGGCGCTGCCCAGCTGATAGCCGATTTCGTGGTCAGCTATTTCAGCGATCCCTATATTCTTTTCGGCGTTCTCATGCTCGTTACCGGCATACTGACCAACATCATGTCCAATACGGCCACCACGGCCATCATGGTGCCTCTGGTCATTCCCATCGCTCTGGGCATGAACCTCAGCCCCCTGCCCTTCGTCATGGGCATCGCTATGAGTGCCGCGGCCTGTTACATGACGCCCATCGCCACGCCCTCCAATACGCTGGTGCTGCGGCCCGGCAACTATACCTTCGGGGATTACGTCCGGTACGGCTTTTTCTGGCAGGTTCTCTCCTTTGCTCTTGCTGTGCTGATTATCCCTTCCGTCTGGCCTTTCATGCCTTAACCGCATTTATGGGCGTTTTCGTCCAAATGCGGGCGCTGATCTGCTCTTATTTCGGACAGAGAATAGACGCAAAGATGGTTCTAGCCAGCAATATAACAACATATCAGACAATTATAGAACAAATAAAAGATGGCACCATCTTTGCTTTATTTAAGGCAGTGCAGTTACCACAATCCTTTTATAGGGGTAAGACGTATGAATGTGGACTACAAGGTTGACTTATTGGTGCTGGGCATGGGAGCCGCCGCAGAACTGGCGGCCATCTATGCCCATGACGCCAACCCGGACCTGAACATCCTCATTGCCACCAAAGCACTGAAGGGCAAAGGGGGATGCAGCCGCATGGTCCAGGGCGGTTTCAACGTAGTGCTCGATCCGGGCGATTCCCATGAAAAGCACCTCATGGATACGTTGAAGGGTGGGCAGTATATCAACGATCAAGACTTGGCCCTGCAACTGGTGGAACAGGCCACGCCCACGGTCAAGGAACTGGAAACCATCAGCGGCTGCTTCTTTGATCGCCGCCCGGACGGCCATATTCATCAGAAGGCCTTCGCCGGCCAGTGCTTCGACCGCACGGTCCACAAGGGCGACCTGACGGGCATCGAAATCATCAGCCGGACCACCGAGCAGGTCTTCAAACGGCGGATTCCCGTGCTGGAAGAAACGCGTGCCGTGGAGCTGCTGCTGGACGCCGAAGGCCAGACCGTAACCGGGGCTCTGCTCTACAACATGCGCCACGGCACCTTCCACGTCGTGGAAGCCGCGGCCACGCTGGTGGCTACCGGCGG
>OGYH01001697.1_pt1 | contig 19828 bp, 11 predicted proteins | sample 1576511 | NCBI WGS metagenome assembly OGYH01 (sample SAMEA3541522, study PRJEB24748) | human gut metagenome | biome: human gut; feature: human-associated habitat; material: faeces | place: China | collected 2012
AGCGAAATTATATATATTAACGCCCGGATGAAAGAAAATACAGATCTGGGCAGATTGATGCATGATTTTCATTGTACAAAGGCAGAAGACATGTATAGCAAAGTATTGGCAGAGCGGGTAAGAGTATTGAAAGAGACACAGGAAGGAGTGGAGATTATGTGTAAAGAGATGGATAAGATTTACAAAGCGGGAGAGTTAATAGGAGAAGAGCGTGGAAAAGAAAAAGGAAAATATGAAACAGCAATGAAGTTGCTTGGATTAGGAGCAAGGGAAGACATGATTGCAGAAGCAGTAGGGCATAGTGTAGAAGAAATAAAACGTTGGAAGAACGATATGAAACGTCAGTAATGATATTGTAAAAAATTAGAAAGATGGAAAAGGAGAATCTATGATGAAAGTATTTGCATACAGAAAATGCAGCACCTGCATGAAAGCATTAAAATGGCTGGAAGCACACAACGTAGAATTTGAAGAACGAGCAATCAAAGAAGAAAATCCAACATACGAAGAATTAAAAGAATGGTACACAATGAGCGGACTCCAACTCAAAAAATTCTTCAATACCAGTGGCCTGGTTTACCGGTCCCTGGGGCTGAAAGATAAGTTGGATACCATGACCGAGGGGGAGCAGATTGCTCTGCTGGCTACCGACGGCATGCTGGTCAAGCGCCCGCTGCTGGTAGGGGAGGACTTCGTCCTGCCCGGCTTCAAGCCCGCCGATTGGGAAAAAGCGCTTCTATAATAAGGATAGGATAAGGAGAAAACCATGGCTGAAATTTTAAAAGAACGCAGCGAACTGGATCCGCAGTTCCAGTGGGACCTGACGTCGATGTTTGAAAGCGACGCTGCCTGGGAGACCGCCCTTGAAAACCTCGATGCCGAGATCGACAGCGTAGCCGCTTTTGCGGGCAAGCTGTCCGACGCCATCACCATCGGCGCTTATCTGGACGCCACTACCGAGCTGAACCGCAAGGTCGAGCAGCTCTACTGCTACGCCAGCATGCGCCACGATGAGGACACCCGCGGCGAGGCTGCCCAGAGTATGTACGCCCGCATCAACAGCAAGTATGTCAAGCTTATCACCGCGCTGTCCTTCGCCCAGCCGGAGATCCTGGCCCTGCCCGAGGAGACCCTGACCGCCATCGTCAACGATCCCGCCGTGGCCGACTACAAGTTCAATCTGGAGGACCTGCTGCGCAGCAAGCCCCACACCCTCTCCAAGGCCGAGGAAAAGCTGCTGGCCAGCTTTGGCGAGGTAATGCAGGCTCCCTCCGAGGCTTACCACAACCTCGAGGACGCCGACCTCGTCTTTGACCCCGCCAAGAACGCCGAGGGTGAAGAAGTTGAGGTCACCGGCTCCAACTTCGTGCCCATCGAGATGGGCACCGACCGTGTCCTGCGCGAGAATGCTTTCCGCAGCTTCTACAAGGGCTACCGCCAGCACATCAACACCATGGCCGCCACCTACGCCGGTGCTGTCAAGGCTGCCACCGCCGAGGCCCGCGCCCGCCACTATGAGTCCTCCCGCGCCATGTCCATGGCAGGGGAGAATGTGCCCGTGGAGGTCTACGACAACCTGGTCGCCACCGTCCGCAAGCACATGCCCGCCATGCACCGCTACGTCCGCCTACGCAAAAAGATGCTGGGCGTCGACGAGCTGCATTTCTATGATGTCTATGCCCCGCTGGTTGGTGACCTGAAGAAGTCCTACACCTACGAGACCGCCCAGCAGATGGTGCTGAAAGCCGTTGCCCCCCTGGGCGAGGACTACCAGAAGGACGTGCAGAAAGCCTACAACGAGGGCTGGATCGACGTTTATCCCAACCGCGGCAAGCGCGGCGGCGCTTACTCCGGCGGCTGCTATGACTCCAACCCCTATATCCTGCTGAACTTCAGCGGTACGCTGGACAGCGTTTCCACCCTGGCCCACGAGATGGGCCATACCATGCACAGCTGGCGCTCCCGCAAGCATCAGCCGCCGCAGTATGCTGACTACACGCTGTTCGTGGCCGAGGTCGCGTCCACTGTCAACGAGAACCTGCTCATCGAGCAGCTGCTCCAGAACGAGAACGACCCCCAGACCCGCCTCTATCTGCTGAACCAGTACCTGGAGAACTTCAAGGGCACCGTCTACCGCCAGACGATGTTTGCTGAGTTTGAGCGCGAGGCCCACGCCATGGTGGAGCGCGGCGAGGCCCTGAACGCCTCCGCTCTCAACGCCCTGTATAAGCGCCTGGTCATCGACTACTTCGGCGACGACATGGTCATCGATGACGAGATCCAGTATGAGTGGGCACGCATCCCGCACTTCTACCGTCCGTTCTACGTCTACAAGTACGCCACCGGCTACTCCACCGCCGTGGCCCTGTCCGAGGGCATCCTCAAAGAGGGCGAGCCTGCCGTCAAGCGCTACAAGGAGTTCCTCTCCATGGGCGGCAGCGCCTACCCGCTGGATGAGCTGCGCCACGCCGGTGTTGACCTGGCCACCCCGGCCCCAGTCGACGCTGCCCTCGAAAAGTTCGAGCGCATCCTCGATGACGCCGAAGCTACCCTGGCAAAGCTGCAGTAACAATAAAAAGGAAGGGGCACCCGCGAGGGTGCCCCTTTTGCTGTTATATAAGGTGTTACTTGCCAAGAACTGCCTTCACATAGGCAGCTTCGCGGGCGGCTACCTGTGCCTGAAATGCCTTCACGGCATCGGCATAAGCGGCTTCGCGCTTGTCGGCTGCGGCCTGGGTAGCCTTACCGGCGGCAATCACAGCGGCCACTTTGGCGTCCGCCTCAGACTGAGCGGCCTTGCCGGCAGCGATCACGGCCAGACACTCTGCATCGGCCTTGGCCTGGGCAGCTTTAGCAGCCTTCAGGATCGCGGCACTGTCGGCGTCGGCCTTTGCCTTAGCCTGCTTGGAGTAGGCATTGACAGCGGCCGTGTAGGCGGCTTCTTTGGCGGCGATCTCCTGCTGATAGGCTTTTACAGCGGCGATGTAATCATCGTTGGCGTCTGCAAAAACGGGAACGGCGAACATGCAGACCATGCAGATGGCGAGCAGGGCAGAGAAAAGTTTTTTCATTGTCAATACCTCCTTAAAAATAAAACCAAGGGTGATTTGGTCCCCCGGAACGCCCGGGAGTTATCTACAGCCTTATTATACCAGATGGCGCATAAAGCTGCAACAAAAAATGACTCGACAAAATCATGAATTCTGGCATTGTAAATTGTGCAAACTAGACAAATGTTGTTGAAGCATGGACAAAAAGCGCTTACACAAACCTTGGGCAGGGGAGTAGGCACCCTGTTCATCTTATGCACCGCCTTATAAAAAGGCGTCAGGCCCTGGCCCATAGGCCCGAAATCCACATTTTAGCCTGCGAAAACAAAAATTCTCCGTATTGCACGATTTTTTCAAAGTTTTTTTGGCAATACTCTTGACAACGGGCCGCGAATCCTGTAAACTAAACATTGCGTGAGTTCCAGGGAGTAGTGCGGCAAAAATGCCGCGGCTCCGGTAAAACGAACGTGAATATGTGAAGAAAGGAGAAAAGAAATGCCTACTTTTAACCAGCTCGTACGCAAAGGCCGTGAGGTCCTGGTAACCAAGAGCACTGCTCCTGCCCTTCAGAAGAGCTACAACTCCCAGAAGAAGCAGTACACCACCATGAACAGCCCCCAGAAGCGTGGTGTTTGCACCGCTGTTCGTACCATGACCCCCAAAAAGCCCAACTCTGCTCTGCGTAAAGTTGCCCGTGTCCGCCTGACGAATGGTATCGAGGTCACCTCCTACATTCCTGGTATCGGCCATAACCTGCAGGAGCACAGCGTTGTCCTGATCCGTGGCGGTCGTGTTAAGGACCTGCCCGGTGTCCGTTACCACATCATCCGTGGTACTCTGGATACTCAGGGTGTTGCAAACCGTAACCAGGCTCGCAGCAAATACGGCGCAAAGCGTCCCAAGGCCGGTGCCAAGAAGTAAGGAAACATCTTTTCGCCATAAAATGGTCAGCTGACCCTTTTGTGGCATAACGGGAGTTTTCTTTAACTTTCGAGTACCGATGATATCATTAATGTGAAGGAGGGAAGAAAGATGCCCAGAAGAGGTAAAATCGCAAAGCGCGAAGTTCTGGCTGATCCTATTTACAATTCCAAGCTCGTCACCCGTCTGGTCAACAGCATCATGCTGGATGGCAAGAAGGGCGTCGCTCAGAAGATCGTTTACGAAGCTTTTGAGACTGTCAAAGAGAAGACCGGCAACGATCCTCTCGAAATGTTCGAGAAGGCCATGGAAAACATCATGCCCAGCCTCGAAGTTAAGGCCCGCCGTGTTGGCGGCTCCACCTACCAGGTTCCCCTGGAGGTCAGCCCCGCCCGCCGCGAGACCCTCGGCCTGCGCTGGCTGACTCTGTACAGCCGTAGCCGTGGTGAAAAGACCATGTCCGCTCGCCTGGCCGCCGAGATCATCGACGCTACCAACAACGTTGGCGGCGCCGTCAAGAAGCGCGAAGATACCCACAAGATGGCAGAAGCCAACAAGGCTTTCGCGCATTACCGTTATTGATCTGCTTACTGAGGAGGTTTAAGCCATGGCAACGCCGAGAGACGTATCCCTGCAAATGACCCGAAATATCGGTATCATGGCCCACATCGACGCAGGCAAGACCACCACCACCGAGCGCATTCTGTACTACACCGGTATTAACCATAAGATCGGCGAAGTTCATGACGGCGCTGCTACGATGGACTGGATGGAGCAGGAACAGGAACGTGGTATTACCATCACTTCCGCTGCAACCACCTGCTACTGGAGCCACACCGAGACCCAGCACGATCCGGCTCTGTTCAAAAAGAACCGTCATCGTATCAACATCATCGACACCCCGGGCCACGTTGACTTTACTGTTGAAGTTCAGCGTTCTCTGCGTGTTCTGGACGGTTCTGTTACCGTTCTGGCCGCAAAGGGTGGCGTTGAGCCTCAGTCTGAAACCGTTTGGCGCCAGGCTGACGAGTACAAGGTTCCCCGCATGGTTTACGTCAACAAGATGGATACCATGGGTGCTGACTTCTTCCGCTGCGTACAGATGATGCATGATCGTCTGCATGCCAACGGTGTGCCTATCCAGCTGCCTGTCGGCCAGGAAGACACTTTCCGCGGCATCATCGATCTGATCGACATGAAAGCCGATATCTACTATGATGATATGGGCAATGATGTGCGCGTTGAGGAAATTCCTGAAGACCTGAAAGAACAGGCTCAGGAATATCATGACAAGCTGATCGAAGCTGTTGCTGAGACCGACGAAGAGCTGATGATGAAGTACCTGGACGGCGAAGAGCTGACCAAGGGAGAAATCAAGGCTGCTCTGCGTAAGGCTACTATTTCCAACGAGATCGTTCCTGTTGTCTGCGGCTCTTCTTACAAGAACCGTGGCGTTCAGAAACTGTTGGATGCAATCGTTGATTATATGCCTGCTCCGACCGACGTTGCGGCCATCAAGGGCACCAACCCGGAGACTGGCGAGGAAGAAGATCGCACTTCTTCCGATGATCAGCCGTTCTCTGCACTGGCATTCAAGATTATGACTGACCCGTATGTCGGTAAGCTGTGCTTCTTCCGCGTGTACTCTGGTACCGTTGAGGCTGGCACCACTGTTTACAACTCTGTTAAGGATCAGGACGAGCGTATCGGCCGTATCCTGCAGATGCATGCAAACAACCGTAAGGATATCGACATCTGCTACGCTGGCGATATCGCCGCTGCTGTTGGTCTGAAGAACACCACCACTGGTGATACCCTGTGCGATGAGAAGCATCCCATCATCCTCGAGTCCATGAACTTCCCCGAGCCGGTTATCCGCGTTGCCATCGAGCCCAAGACCAAGGCTGGCAGCGAGAAGATGGGTATTGCCCTGTCTAAGCTGGCTGAAGAGGACCCGACTTTCCGTACCTGGACCGATGAAGAAACCGGTCAGACCATCATCGCCGGCATGGGCGAGCTCCACCTGGAAATCATCGTGGACCGTCTGCTCCGCGAGTTTAAGGTCGAAGCTAACGTTGGCGCACCTCAGGTTGCCTACCGTGAAACCATCCGCAAGGATGCTAACCAGGAAACCAAGTACGCACGTCAGTCCGGTGGTAAGGGCCAGTATGGTCACGTTAAGATCAAGATTGAGCCCAACCCGGGTAAGGGTTATGAGTTTGTCAACGGTATTGTTGGCGGCGCTATCCCGAAGGAATACATCCCCGCTGTTGACAACGGTATCCAGGGCGCGATGAAGTCCGGCATTCTGGCTGGCTATCCCGTCGTGGATGTCAAGGTCACTCTGTGGGACGGCTCCTATCATGAAGTTGACTCCTCTGAAATGGCGTTCTCCATCGCCGGCTCCATGGCATTCAAGGATGCTATGAAGAAGGCTGATCCCGTCATTATGGAGCCCATCATGAAGGTTGACGTTGTTGTTCCTGACGAGTATATGGGCAACGTCATTGGCGACTTGAACAGCCGCCGCGGCGCGATCCAGAACCAGGAATCCACCGATGGCACTGCCCGTGTCACCGCTATGGTTCCTCTGTCCGAGATGTTCGGTTACGCTACTGACCTGCGTTCCAAGACCCAGGGCCGTGGCCAGTACTCCATGGAGCCGGCTGATTACCAGCAGGTTCCCAAGAGTGTTGCAGATAAGATCATGACCGAGCGCAATAAGGGCTGATTCTGCACAAATTCGCGCAAAATACTTGATTTTTCTTGAAAAATCTAGTATGATAGCCTTACAACAGGCTATTTTATCTGTTTGAATTAAAGGAGGATACTTCCAATGGCTGAAAAGGAAAAATTTGACCGCTCTTTGGAGCATGTCAACATCGGTACCATCGGTCACGTTGACCACGGCAAGACCACTCTGACTGCCGCTATCACCAAGGTTCTGGCTCTGAAGGGCGACGCCGATTTCATGGATTACTCCAGCATCGATAAGGCTCCTGAAGAGAAGGCTCGTGGTATCACGATCAACACCGCTCATGTTGAGTACCACACCGCGAAGCGTCACTATGCCCACGTTGACTGCCCGGGCCATGCTGACTACATCAAGAACATGATCACCGGTGCTGCTCAGATGGACGGCGCTATCCTGGTTGTTGCTGCAACCGATGGCCCGATGCCGCAGACCCGTGAGCACATCCTGCTGGCTCGTCAGGTTGGCGTGCCCAAGATCGTTGTGTTCCTGAACAAGTGCGATATGGTTGACGACGAAGAGCTGCTCGACCTGGTCGAAATGGAAGTCCGCGAGCTGCTGGACAGCCAGGATTTCGACGGCGACAACACCCCGATCATCCGTGGTTCCGCTCTGAAGGCTCTGGAGAGCACTTCTACCGATCCCAACGCACCTGAGTACAAGTGCATTTGGGAGCTGATGGACGCTGTTGACAACTACATCCCGACTCCGGACCGTGCTGCTGATAAGCCGTTCCTGATGCCCGTTGAGGACGTTATGACCATCTCCGGCCGTGGCACCGTTGCTACCGGTCGTGTTGAGCGTGGTACTGCTCATGTCGGCGATCAGATGGAAATCGTTGGTCTGAAGGAAGAGAAGCTGACCACCACCATCACTGGTCTGGAAATGTTCCGCAAGAGCCTCGAGTTCGCTCAGGCTGGCGACAACATCGGCGCTCTGCTGCGTGGTATTGACCGTGACCAGATCGAGCGTGGCCAGGTTCTGGCTGTTCCCGGCTCTGTTCATCCCCACACCACTTTCGATGGCCATGTTTACGTCCTGAAGAAGGAAGAAGGCGGCCGTCATACCCCGTTCTTCAACAACTATCGTCCTCAGTTCTACTTCCGTACCACCGACGTTACCGGCATCATCACCCTGCCCGAAGGCACTGAGATGTGCATGCCCGGCGACAACGTTGATATGCACGTTGAGCTGATCACCCCGGTTGCCATGGAAGAAGGCATGCGTTTCGCTATCCGCGAAGGCGGCCACACTGTTGGTTCCGGCGTTGTTTCCAAGATCGAGAAGTAATTTTCGGCTTGTGATATAGCTTTCAAGGCCCCTGCTGTTAAGGCAGGGGCCTTTTTGTTGTGTACGACTTATGGGACGGGGAGGGGGCAAAGGCCGGGTGTGGAAGACCAAGGAAGGCATCATGAAAACATCAGAAATTGTAGATAGGGGAGAGGACACCATTCGGCACTTTGAAAAAGTGGAGCAGGAGGGGGCACTCACACCGCCCTACCTTGGGAAGGTGTATTTCAGGTCGCGGTTAAGGGGCAAGGGCTGATCTATCCCTAAGGCAACACCGCACAATTCCCGCCTTGCGGCTTAAGCACCGCTCCGGCAGCTGCGGCACGGCATCTGCGTTGCCAAAATGCTCGATAAGACATCCAGTATTATCTGCGCTTTTGGCTTAGCAGCTGCCGCACCTCGCTCGCCGTATCGGCACTTAGAATTATGCGGCGTTGCCCTAAGTTTTCGGAACGGTCAGGAACGCTCTCTACAGTACAATTTATAATGGGCAATTCTCAACCTCCAATTTTCCCTTCAAGTTTCCTCCAATCTCTGCCAAATCTCTCAACAACAAGCCAAACCGAAATGGCAAAAAATGCGCGATCACAATACCGGATGATTGTATTAAGAGATTGCAAAGAACATTATCGGGGTAAATGTTTAATCATTTGATAAAATCAGGAATAAACCATTCAAAAATGTTAATAGGTACCGCCAAAGGGCCACCGCACCGCAGCGCAAATAATATGCGAAATACAGGTTTCAGTTGATTCAAGGACAAAAATTTAGATAGAAACCGCTCTAATTAACTATGCAAATTCTGGCAACTGTGATATAATGTATATACCTAAATGTGTCGGAAAGGTTATCATTTGCGGGATCAAGGCATGCAGCCGGTACAACGTTTTGTCAGCCGCTGTGCCGGGGCCAAAAGCCCCAAAAGCAGGCCGCAGCCCGGCAAGGGATCGCCAGACCGAGGGGGCATAACCAGGCGTTTTGCAATCAACACCTGCAAAGTGCCGCACATCTGCCGTACCACTTTTCACGCAAAAGGGGAAAGTAGTAACCACTTAAGGGAGGATAAAACTATGAAGAAAAACCTTCAGCGTTTTGGTGCATCCGTGCTGGCAGCAGCCATGGTTGCCCAAAGCGTGGCGCTTCCCGCAGCAGCCGAAACTACCAAGATTGATTCTTCGGTAGCGCAGTCTGTTGCAGCTAGCGCAGCAAGCGCGGCCAGCGCTGTGCAGTCCCTGCCCAAGTTCACCAGCACCGCAGACCTGATCAAGCAGACAGCCCAAACGCTGGCTGCCCAGGGCGAAGTGCATGAACTGGAGCAGGACGATGCCAAGCTGGAAGCGACTGCACAGAGCAAGGCGGGCATGAGCCTTGCAGCGTTGGAAAATGCACTGGCCGATGCCATGTACGCCAACGCCGCAGCCGGCAAGATCAACACCGAAGCCTATGGCCTGAACAAGGACGAGATGGCATCGGTGATGGCTGCCACCATCAAAACGTATCATCTGTCCAGCGCCGTTACCGACCTGGGCTATGAGACGAACGCCGCAGGCGTTGTGACCGCCGTTACCTTTACCGGCAGCTCCGGCATGACCTCTGCGATGGAGTCCATGAGCAACAGCGATGATGAAGTGATTGCGCAGCAGGCTGACAGCTACGCACAGGCTTACGTTGCTGAAAACTCCGATACCTTTGCGGCCAGCGCCGCTGCAGACGGCCATACCTATGGCGAGCCGAAATGGTACTGGAATGACACCAACCCGGCGGATGGCCACACCCATACCTGGAAGGAAACCCCCGATGGTTACTGGACCAAGACCGATGACGGCTGGGCTTACACCGCTGTGTATACCTGTGAAAAGGGCGATGCCTACCAGAAGGTAGAAGGCACCGTAACCAAGGATACCACCGAGGCAAAGCCCGGCGTTGCCGGCAAGACCGTTTACTCTGCCAGCGTGCCCGCTGACAAGAGCCCGGTTAAGAAGGAATACAAGGAACCCACCACCCGCACCGACGACATTGCCGCCCTGCCCTGCCAGAGCCATGTTGTGTCCAAGGATGCAGATGGCAACTTTGTTGCTACCTTCAACTGGGAAATGAAGAAGGTCGAGGGCAAGCTGGAAGCTGACTACAGCAACGCCCAGCTGTTCTATGACAGCGAAACCGGCAAAATTTCTGCCGGCGCTCCCGTTACCATTGACTGGGAATGCACCAGCGTCACCTTCAAGTGCGCTGTCTGCGGCGAAGAAATCAAAACCCAGCCGGTAATGACCATGCCGGTCAGCGTTGTGGTAGACCAGAATAACAATTCCGTCTACATCAATGTGGGCGGCACCCCGACCCTGGATACCACCTCCGGCGGCACCGGCGTTACCCTGGTGTCCGCAATGGATGGCGGCAGCTGGTACGATATGCAGAACAACCCGGTTGACGCAAGCAAGGTGAACTTCACCTATCAGAGCGGCGACAACAAGGGCAAGAACAGCCTGCTGCTGTACGACAGCCAGAAGACTGCCGTGTATGTGGACGACCAGGGCAACCAGGTCACCAATACTTACGATGTCTCGACTGCGCAGATGAACTACTACTACTTCCAGCTGTCGCAGTTCAACCAGGACGAAGCAGAGTACTTCGGCGTGGTTGCTCCGTTCTGGACCTCCAAGGGCGTTCAGAAGCAGGGCGAGGATGGCAGCATCACCGGCACCATGGGCGCAATCAAGATATTGTGCAGCATTGATCCGAACGATGATGTCCCGCCGACCACCATGGCATTCATGCTGAACATGCTGCCGCAGGCGTTCATGTCTTACGTCATGAACTATGGCGAAGCTCTGAAAGCCATCCGTGATGCAGGCTTGGCACAGGTTGCCAAGCTGGGTGACAGCGCTGACTATGTCACCAAGCTGCTGATCCTGCACGACTGGATCTCCCAGGTTGCAGAATTCGATATGGGCTCCATGGGCGATATCACCGGCGGCGGCAACAACGACCCCATCCAGACGACTGCTTTCGGTGCCCTGCTGGGCGGCGAGATCGGCGCTAAGGGCGTTGAGTATGGCTGCATCTGCCTGGGCTATGCAGCTGCATTTAACTACATGGTCCAGAATTTGCCTGACAACAAGAGCATCTATAAGAATGATGACGGCAGCTGGAAGACCCCCGATGAAGTAGGCGATAACGCTGTTGTTGACTTTGCCCAGATCCTGTATTACTGCAATACTTCTGATACCAGTGTTGCCGGTAATGCGTTCGGCGGCGGCATGTTCAACAACGTCCACTACTTCAACGCAGTCAAGGTCAACAAGCTGCAGGGCGACAGCAACTCTGCTACGATGACCACCGGCGAACCCAACAAGAACTGGTACTATGTTGACGTCTGCTATGACGACGTGAACACCGAGTGCATGGCCCAGACCCGCGTTGAGAACGCAGGCGACCTGCGCCATGTCAACTTCCTGGTTTCTCCCTCCGGTCTGGAAGGCCGTTACAGCAAGTACTATGATTACATTGACTCGCTGTACGATGGCTACACCTACATCAAAAACAAGGAACCCGATAAGGACGATAAAGGCAATGTCATTCTGAACAACGGCAAGCCGCATTACACTTACACCAAGGCGGATAACAAGAACGAGACCCGTTACACCGATACCTGCTACGAGGATACCTGGTTCACCTCTATCTGCAGCCCCATCTACTTCGACAATGATTACTTCTATTACGTTGATACCACGACCAACCAGAACCTGTACAACAACATGCGCCGCCAGCAGGCCGAGAACGGCAACAGCGGCAACTCTGGTTCCGGCAACTCTGGTTCCGGCAGCTCTGGTTCCGGCAGCTCTGGTAACAACTCCCAGATGCAGCAGTTCATGAAGAAGATGCAGAACCAGGGCCCCGATACTCTGGAAGCACGTCCGCGTAATGCGAACTACTATATCCGCAAAGAGGATTCCAGCAGCAGACCCGGCGGCTTCAGCATGAGCAGCTTTACCAAGACGGATGACCCGTTTGATATCATCCTGATGTACTACAACGATCTGACGGAAACCAGCAGCAACTTCAATGATGACGACAGCAATGCCAAGGTCCTGGCCGAAGCTGGCACCATCTATAAGATCGATACCAGTGCAAAAGATAAGCATACCAAGGTTGAAAACAACCTGAACACCGAGTGCCTGGCAGACGCTGCTGCAAAGCGGATCTACCCCGCACTGGTACACTCTACCGCACTGTATGATGGCAAGCTGTACTTCAACGTCAACAACGCCATCTACCGTATGGACCCGACCACCGGCGCAGTGGAAGAAGTGAAGGAATACAACACCGTCTATGGCGGCATTAAGCTGACCAAGGATAAGGACGGCAACATGGTTCCCGATACCCACTTTCCCGGCATGAGCATGGTTATCATGGATAGCGCCCAGGATACCAGCAGTGTGAAGTATCTGGGCACCTTCATGAACCATCCTCTGGCGGGCCTGACCCTGCGTGACAGCTACAGCTTTACTACCACCACCCAGCAGGGCCAGACTGTGATCACCGGCATCAAAACCACCGAGGATCAGCTGATCGTTTCTGTCGGCACCAACCTGTCCAACACCTATAAGGAACTGGTGGACGGCAAGGCAGAAGTCAAGACCGATGCCTCCGGCACTTCTTATGCAAACCGTAAGAGCTACAAGACCGAGTCCTGGAACTACAACCCGAGTTACAACCAGAACATGGGCAGCTCTGACGAGAAGAACAAGAACGAAGAGTTCATGTGGTGCGCTAACCTGGTTGAGAGCATGCCGATGTCCGACATGGTCAGCGACCTGAAGAGCGGCGCAGCCACCGATGTTACCGTTGAAGCATGGTGCGATACCCCCGCTTACACCCAGGACCGCACCACCAAGTACGGCCTGACCAAGGGTGAAAAGGTGTACGCTGACGACGCACTGCCCAAGGGCCATACCTGGGCTCTGGACGAGCTGGAAACCAAGTCCGTTGGCAACAATGTGTACCTGTGCTCTGATTGCCATACCGCAACCGAAAGCACCCCCCACACTGTAACCCTGCCCAATGCAGTTGAAGGTGTTAAGCTGACCCTGGGCACCACCAGCAACACCTACCTCAAGGACGATACCGTTACCCTGACCGTAGAAAAGGAAGGCACCGATATCGTTACCGTTACCGCAAAGAACGGCGATACCGATGTTGCTCTGACTGAAGTTCAGGAAGCAGCGCAGGACGAAGCCGCAGCCCAGGCTACCACCGAAAAGGCTAAGACGGTTTACACCTTCACCATGCCGGACGGCGATGTGGCCATCAGCGTTACCAAAGCCGCCAAGACCTATGCGGTCAATGTTGCTACCCTGACCAATGGTGAGATCACTGCTTCCGCTAAAGAAGCAGCTGAGAAGGAAACCGTAACCCTGACTGCTAAGCCCGCAACCGGCTATGCCCTGAAGGCTGGCAGCGTGAAGGTTACCTACAAAGACGCTGACAACACCGATAAGACCGTTGAAGTGAAGCCTGATACCGAAAAAGCCAACACCTACACCTTTGCAATGCCTGCTTACCCCGTCAACGTCAGCGCAGAGTTTGTTAAGGAATACAAGGTTACCGCAGCTCCTGCTGAGAACGGCACTGTTACCGTAGACCCGACCGCAGCTGTTGAAGGCACCGAAGTTACCGTTACCGTTAAGGCAGCTGATAACTACCAGCTCAAGGCTGACAGCCTGACCTACAGCTATCAGATCGGCGAAGATAAAAAGACAGAAAAGCTGACCCTGACCGATGGCAAAGCAACCTTCAAGATGCCTGCCGCTGATGTTACCGTTAGCGCTGTGTTTGAAGCACTGACTGCAACTCCGACCGCAACTCCGACTGCAACTCCGACTGCAACTCCGACTGCAACTCCGACCGCAAAGCCGGCAGAGCCGACTGCTGTGCCGGAGCCGACTGCTGTGCCGGAACCGACTGCTGTGCCGGAGCCGACTGAGGTACCGTCTACTGAACCCGAAACGCGCACCGCTCATGGCGCTGCTGAAAAGACCACCATTACCGCAATGGCTGTCTTTACCTGCACCGATAAGAACTGCGCAAGTGCACAGTTCGTGGATGCAACTGTAAAGCAGACCAGCGGCGTTACCACCGCTGCTGTCAACTTCAACGGCAAGGACTACACCGCCAAGTACGGCGAGAAGAACGGCTGGGTTGAAGAAAACGGCAAGAAGTACTGGTACGAAAAGGGCGTGAAGCAGGGTACCACCGGCCGCGGCAAAGAGATCTATGATCCCGATTCCGACGCCTGGTACTGGCTGGATGCTGTCCAGGGCGGCGCAATGACCGTCAGCAAGGACGTTTACCAGGAATCCGCCGCCGGCCAGTGGGCTGATAGGCCCGATGGCACCGGCAAGTGGGTCCGTTACGATGAGAACGGCCACATGATCAAGGGCTGGCAGACGACCGAGAAGGGCACTTACTACTTTGACCCGACCTTTGGCACCATGGCCAAGGGTGTTACCGAAATTGACGGCGTACCGTGCGCGTTCGATCAGAACACCGGCATTGGCCTTGATAAACAGTGGGTAACCATCAATGGCGCCGATTACTGGTACGAAAATGGCGTTCGCCAGGGTCTGGAAGGCCGCGGCAAGGAAATCTATGACCCGGCTTCCGATGCTTGGTACTGGCTGGACTCTGTTGATCAGGGCAAGAAAGCCACCAGCAAGGATGTCTATCAGGAATCCGAAGCTGGCCAGTGGGCTGATAGGCCCGATGGTACCGGCAAGTGGGTCCGTTACGATGCACAGGGCCACATGATCAAGGGCTGGAGCGCTGACAAGCGTTACTATTTCGACCCGATCTATGGCACCATGGCTAAGGGCGATGCAGTCATCGATGGCCGCACTTATCATTTCGATAAGAACACCGGCATTCGGCAGTAATCCCACAGCCGGAACAATGAGCTGTAACCCAGCCCATTAACCCCTAAATAGAAATGCCGCAGCAGATGTAACAGTCTGCTGCGGCATTTTTGTATTTGTGGGCATAGGTTCGGTGAAATATTTGCCAGGCCAGCAGGGCGGGGTGACCCCATGATTGTGGTGGCTCCCCTGGAGGGGAGCTGGACGCGAAGCGGCCTGAGGGGTGGTTCCTTGCCGCAAACCTAAAGCAATCGAATCCAACGCCTTGGAACAGTCACTGCGCCCGCAGGCACCTTGCCCTGCCACAAATCCCATCACGACCAATCGGACAAGGCCTCGGAACGGTCAAGACCGTTCCCTACAGAACAAATTATAATGGGCAGCACACCCTTAAACAATCAGTAGGGCGGGGAACCCCACCCCGCCGAAAGCTTGGGCAACACCGCACAATTCCCGCCTTGCGGCTTAAGCACCGCTCCGGCAGCTGCGGCACGGCATCTGCGTTGCCAAAATGCTCGATAAGACATCCAGTATTATCTGCGCTTTTGGCTTGGCATCTGCCGCACCTCGCTCGCCGTATCGGCACTTAGAATTATGCGGTATTGCCCTAGAAATAGTACACGATTAAAAAATCGCAATTTACCTTACCCGCATAATAAAGGCAACACACAAAAACATGGCGAGCACATCAGACCGGTGCAAGGGCAAAACCTACTAAAAAGCTGCGGCTAAATTTGGCAAATATGGCGCGCGAAGTATAATTTTTGGAGGATATCACAAGCAGAACAAACAAACTTTGTCAGTTCAAACAACAAAAAAACAACAAACTGGCATGAATGCCAAAGAATGCGGCCGCGAATTGTGAAAGATTTTAATATATTTTTTTCGTTTTCTCCTTACCTGTTATCATTTGAATTTGCAATCGAAATATGGAACTTGTATAATAGAATGAAAGAAAAGTGCAAACTAAATGGGTGAAGAGGATTTGGTGCAATGGATGATAAAAATAGATTCAGTATTCTGCTGGAGCATTTGCTGGAAGTTGCGGAGGTCAAGAACTATACCCTGGCCAAGCGCCTGCAATACGATGTTTCCTATATCAGCAAATGGGTCAGCGGCCGCATGCTGCCTGCCAAAAAGACTGAAAAGCGCGTGATGGAGGGCATCAGTGCCTGCGTGGTGGATGAAGCCACCGATGATGGCCGTAACCTGCTGCTGCGGGAATACAGCGTTAGCATCCCCAGTGACCTGAAAGCCGCCATTTATGATAACCTGATTGCTGAATATGATTATTTGCAAGAGGAACTGGACAGCGGCGAGGCGCGCATTGGCCCCTATACGGACTTTTGGGCCGAGCTGAACATGCTGCAATACCTGACCAAAATGGCGCACCCCGTGCTGCGCCGCGTCAACCAGCTGGACATTGTGGCTGTGATGGACCTGATGGAAATGGCGCGCGAATACCGCCTGAAAGTTGCCAACCTGCAAAACGGCCAGCTGGTGGACCAGCGCTGCTATGATAACGTCTATTTCAAGCTGATGATCGATATCAGCCGCGAAAAATGGGACCCCATCTATGATGCCGCGCTCATTATTAACGTGCTGACCAACTTCAGCCATATTCATTTCAAGCTGTTTGGCAGCACCGCGGCTGCCGGGCGCGCGGTGTTTGTGGTCAAGGGCGATTTTGCCATTACCGGCCTGTTGGTCAGCCACAGCCGCTGCGCCGCCGTTACCGCCACTGAGGACCCGCAGAACTGCGAAAGCCTGTATGATAACTTCTCCAAGCTCTGCGTGCGGGATGACCAGCTTTTCCGCGATACCAGCATGCGCCAGCTGATCAGCCAGTACGACTATATGCACACGCTGCTGGCCTCCAATCTGCGGTGGATGTTCGGCCACCTGAATGAGCTTTTGCTGCCGGATGACTTGTTTGAAGAGATCCTGACCGCCCACGAGGCCGAGCTGAAAGATTTTTTGGGTGCTACCCCTGCGGAGCTGCGTAGCGTACACAACCTTGCCAAAGGTGTGGTGGAGGAAACAAACATCCGCATCCTGATTTATGAAGCTGCATTTTCCTCCATGGCGGTTTCCGGCGAGCTGGACTTTTTCAGTTACAAGGTCAGCCTTACCCCGGATCAGCGCAGCCGGTGCATCAGCTATGTGCTGCAGCTTTGCAAGCAGCGTGAAAAACTTGAATTCCGCTTGATCAGCGGCCGCATTGTGAACGATTTCCAGTATGTGGCGGACCCCAATATGTTCCTTTCTGGCGCTGCATCGTATCTTCGGCTGGATAACAACTGCCCCGTCAACCGGATTGCAATGGTCAACAACAGTGTGATGGAAGACCGCCTGAGTGAATATTTTGATCAGGTCTGGAATTTGGATGACCAGAACGTGACAAAAGAGCGCAACGCCATAGCGGAGCACATCCATCATGTCCTGCAGGGAATCCATCTGATTACCCGCGCCAAAAGTGATGAAATGGAAGAACTGCAAGAGAGCTGGATGAACAAAATCTAAAAATATAACATACATACGCATAAACATAAAGCCCTGGCTGCTGCGGTAGCTGGGGCTTTTGTTGCACCGAGGAAAATGAAATTGCAAGAAAACTCCATGCCAAAAGCGTAAAAATTCATGTGAAAAAAGTGAATCACGCGGAATCAATTTCTGGAAATTTGTGCCATGGGATTCTCGTGCTTTCCGTAAACAGGAATGGTATACTATACTCAGCACCGAAAATAATCGTAGCATTATGGTTTGGCGACGCTGTGCAACGATGTGCACAGCAGGGGAAAGTGCCATAAAGGTTTGGCGTGATTTGATTTGGATAATTTAATTCCCTGCAACTATAAGGGAAAGACATTTGGAGGAAATTGCAATGAATCAAAACGCGATGTTGACTGGCAAGCCCAGCATTGACCGCCCCTGGATGAAGTTCTATCCAGATGTTCTGCGCGGTATCCAGGTTCCGGCCTGCACCGTGGAGCAGTACCTCTCCGTGCGCGCTGCAGACCCTAACGTGATTGCCATGCACTACTATGGCGTGGATATCACCTGGGGTACCGTGTTCCGTAAGGTAGACGCCACCGCCCGCGCTCTGCAGGTGCTTGGCGTCAAGCAGGGGGACCAGATCCCCGTGTTCCTGCGTTCTGTGCCGGAATTCATTTATCTGCTGCTGGCAGCCGAGCGCATCGGCGCTTCGCTGCTGTGCCGTGACAACACCCTGGAAGAAAACATTGAAGCTGTTCAAAAAGCCAATGCCAAGGTGATTTTTGTTCACGACTTCTTCTCCAAGGCCGAAATCGAAGCTTACCGTGAGCAGACCAACGTGAATACCTATGTTATCGTTCCCGCTCTGGAAAGCGGCGACCGCGCCGCTATGCCGGTTTACCTGCAGCATTCCCTGGATGCCCTGTATCCGGATGTTCCCGCCCGTGGCTCTGATACCATGATGTGGGCTGATTTCTGTAACATGGGCCAGCGTTTTCGCGGCTTTGTGCCCGCTCCTGTCAACATTGACCGCCCGCTGCTGCGCGCCTACACCAGCGGTTCCACCGGCCCTTCCAAGCAGGTCATCCATTCTGCACACAGCATCATCGGCGTGCTGACCCAGATGAACTTTTATGGCTCTTCGGATAAATTCCGCCCCACCTGGCTGCTGACCATCCTGCCCCCGGCTCTGATCGCTGTTGTGGTTTCCATGATGCTGCTGCCCCTGGCCGGCGGTATGCTGCTCATTCTGGATCCGTTTGTGGATGTGTACGATGTTGACCTGGAAATGATGCGCTACCGCCCCAACAACTGGCCCCTGATCCCCATGTTTGTGGAGGTTATCCGCCGCAGCAAGCGTCTTCCGGCTGACTATGATATGTCCCACATGCTGGCCATCGGCGCCGGCTGCGAGGCATTCAACAACAAGCAGCTGCGCAATGTTGAGGAGTTCCTCAAGCAGCATAACTGCAACCTGCGCTTTACTGCCGGCTACGGCAGCAGCGAGGCCGGCTCCAACGCCACTCTGCCTATGGCTCCGTTCCCGGTGCGTGACGGCAACGTTGGTGTGCCGATGATCCACAGCATCATCAGCATCTTTAAGCCCGGCACCCAGGAGGAGCTGACCTACAATACCCCCGGTGAGATCTGCATCACGGGCCCCGGCGTGATGCTGGGCTATGACCGCCCCGAAGCAACCGCCAAGGCACTGCAGGTCCACGCAGACGGCAAGACCTGGCTGCACACCGGCGATATTGGCTATATGTCCGAGGACGGTGTGCTCTACACGATGACCCGCGGCGCATCCCCGCGCTTTGGCGGCGGCGACCTGATGGTGCAGCCGCTGGAGAACATCGTGGCCGATGCCGACATCAAGGGCATCAAGGACGAGTTCTTTGTTATCGTGCCGGATGATGAGCACGAGGGCTGCTTCCTGCCGTACCTGTACGTCCAGCTCAAAGATGGCTACACCTTGGACGATGTGCGCGATAAGATCAATGCCTGCCTGCCGGAACGTTACATGCGTCCGGTGGAGATTTTCACCGTACCGGAACGCCCGTTCTTCCACTTCAAGACCAACCGTATTGGCCTGTGCAAAGAAATCGTCGCCAAGCGCAACCAGCAGAAAGAGAAAGCCAAGCGCAACAGCTTTGCCGATGGCTGCATTGCCTGATGATGTTGGCGTGATAAAATCATGATAATGTAACGGCATGTGCCCACCTTATGATAGAGATAAGGGGGCACATGCCTTTTGTTTTGGGGTGGGGGAGCGGATGAAGATGAACGGTACGCGCGGTTGGGGGATAGGGGAGAAGGGCAATCGGATTCCGGTGCGGGGGAGATACTTATGAAGTTGTAAAGGCAATACCGCATAATTCTAAGTGCCGATACGGCGAGCGAGGTGCGGC
>OGYH01001724.1_pt1 | contig 19625 bp, 15 predicted proteins | sample 1576511 | NCBI WGS metagenome assembly OGYH01 (sample SAMEA3541522, study PRJEB24748) | human gut metagenome | biome: human gut; feature: human-associated habitat; material: faeces | place: China | collected 2012
CTGAGTCTGTATCGTCACGGCGCAAGAAAATTCGTTTTCCTGAACGGACATGGCGGAAACATCAAGATGATTGAACGTCTTGGCATGGAATTCGAAGATAAGGGCTGTCTGGTGGCTATGCTTAACTGGTGGCTGATGGCATGGGATATGAACCCGGCGTGGAAAGGCGGCCACGGCGGTGGTGAGGAAACAGCTGCGATTCTTGGAATTGATCCGTCTTTAGTTGATAAGAGTGAGATAGGCGGTGAACTCCAGTTTAAGCACCTGTCTGAAAATCTGAAGACAACCGGTTTCTGTTCTGTTGAGTTCAAGGGAGTTAACGTTGATATTATACGCAATACTCCGCATGTAACAGACAACGGCTGGATCGGACCGGATCATCCGAATACCGCTACAGAAGAGTGGGGCAAGGAGATGCTTGAGACCACAGCAAACTATATTGTTGATTTCATGGAAGAATTCAAGAAAATAAAACTTTCATAAAGAGGTGTCAGAATGGATAAAAAAACAACGCTTGAAATGATTGCAGCAATTTCAAATGCAAACGGTACATCCGGTTTCGAAGATGAAGTGGTTGCAGCGATTCGTCCTTACGCAGAAGGACTCGGAGAAATTACAGAAGATCGCATGCGCAACTTGTATATCCGCCGTAAAGAAAATAACGGCAAACGTCCGGTTGTTCAGCTTGACGCACATAGTGATGAGGTTGGGTTTATGGTGCAGGCAATCTGCCCGAACGGAACTCTCCGCATCATTCAGGTCGGAGGTTGGGTTAACCATAATATTCCGGCTCATAAAGTCTTGGTTCGCAACCGGTTCGGAGAATATATTCCGGGACTTACTGCCAGCAAGCCTCCGCATTTCATGACAGAGCAGGAGCGTAAAGCTCCTCTGGATATGAAAGATATCACGGTTGATGTTGGCGCTGTTTCTAAAGAAGAGGCGGTTGAAAAGTTCGGCATTCGTATCGGTGAACCAGTAGTGCCGGATGTGACATTTACATATTCAGAAACCACCGATCTGATGGTGGGCAAGAGCTTTGACTGCCGTCTGGGATGTGCGGCAATTCTTAAGACCATGCATACCCTGGCTGGTCAGGATCTGAATGTAGATATTGTTGGTGCTTGTGCAGCACAGGAAGAGGTTGGTGTGCGCGGTGCCACTGTGACAACACAGGTAATTAAACCGGATATCGCAATTGTTTTTGAGGGATGCCCGGCAGATGATACCTGCGTTGAGTCGTATATGGTTCAGACAGCTATCAAGCGAGGACCGATGCTGCGTCACATTGATGCCCGTATGATCACCAATCCGCATTATCAAAGATATGCACTGGATCTGGCAGAAAAGCTTGGTATTCCGGTTCAGGATGCAGTTCGTAGTGCCGGTTCAACAAATGGTGCAGCTATACATTTGTCTGAAAAAGCGGTTCCGGTTATCGTTATCGGAGTTCCGGTTCGCTATGCACATACACATTACGGAATTTCAGCTTATGCTGATTTTGATAATGCGGTTAAGCTGGCATGTGAAATTCTTAAAAGACTTGACGAAGAGCAGATTATGAGTTTTTAAATACAATACGTAAAAGAAATTCTGGATTTTATGCAGGAGCTAAGATGAGTAGAAACTGCATAAAATCCATTTCTTTTTTCTTTCTCTATTCTCGTGAACGTCTTCCTTACATCTTATAGACTCCATATGTTTTAGCCCTATTCACCTCAACTGTTATTTCCAAATGTAATTTCCATCAATTCACCTGCAATCTCATTGCTCAAGACTCTCATAATACTGTCATCAACCCTATCTTTCGCCAGAAGATTAATATTACCATACCAGACTACTTTCTGGTCAATAACTGCAAACCTCTCACATGATTCCTCTACTGTTTTAATATAAAATCCTGCTTTGCGCATGTCTTCATGTAACTGCATCCAATATGCTGCATCTCCAAATCCATAGGAGTCCGGTGTCCATGTTACTATTGTAATCTGAACTCCCGATGCCTGTTTTTCTTTTAGCATATTAATCAGTTCATAGACTTTTTGACCGCTAATTGCAGGGCTTGAAATAATTATATTTTTATTTGCATCCAGTAAATCTTTATGATAATTTTCAGTATAATTATCACCGTCATATATCGCATTAGCTGTCTGTTTGTTAATTTGCAAACCACCTGCAATCTCATATCCAATCTGTTTATATGCTTTAAGTCTCTTCATATACATGTTATTAAACATTGGGATATGGTTGTCCACATAATCATATATTATTACATTTTCTTTATCCTCATAATCTCGATTCAACCTACCAGCATACTGTTCAACAACTCCACGGAATGATACAGGTGTTGCCATAAAAAGTGTATCCAATCTTGGAAAATCAAAACCTTCTCCCACCAGAGAGCCTGTGGCTATTAATATCAGAGTCTCAGCCTTATCAACCTGATGCATCTGCTCAAGAATTTTCTTGTGTTCTTTCTTAGAGTTATTACCTGTCATCAGGAATACATGGTCTGCATAAGCTTTCAAACGCTCATACAATTTTTCTGAATGATCCTTGTATCGTGATAAGACAACCGGAGTGCGTCCTGCCAACACGCAATTCTTCACATCCTCAACAATCTGTTCATCCCTTATATCATTATTGTGAATAATATCATATGCTTCATTTGGATGCATCTTACCATTAATCACTCCTCTTGGAGGCACAGTTCGGGTAAAACGCGGATACACAAGATGTTGTATTCCCTGCTCCATAGCCTTTTCCTTTGCTATGTAACTATATCTTATAGGTCCTATCAGCATATAATTGATTTTTTCCAGTCCATCTCCTCTTTTCGGAGTTGCTGTCACACCATATACATACTTTGCTTTTACTTCTTTTAGCACATTTGCTATTGTTTCAGAGGCAGAATGATGACACTCGTCAATTATCACAAGTCCATAATCATTCAGCAAATTATGAAACTCTCCCTTTTTGCAAAGTGAGCCGACCATTGCAATATCAACAATTCCTGTCATCGAATCATGTGCTCCCTGTAATGTTCCAATAAGACTTTTTCTAGTTCTTAACCTTCCAGTTTTCGTTTTGTACTGGGGTAGTTCTTCATCTATAATTAAAAATTTGTTTAGAGCATCTTTCCACTGTTCTATAAGTGCAGATGATTCAAGCAGAATCAGAGTATTCACTTTCTTTTCTGCAATTACTGCACTGCATACAACTGTTTTTCCAAATGCTGTTGCAGCATGAAGTATTCCATTATCATACTTAGTCAGTTCCTTTAACGCCTTGTTCTGTTCTGGTCGTAGTTCTCCATTGAATTCTACATTAATAATTCTTCCCTGCTGCCTCTCGTCATCAATAGTATATTCAATTCCTGCCTTATCAATATTTGCTATTAATTCATCCTGTAATCCTCTTGGAATCTGTATGTATCCACCAAGATGGTCTTTTCCAAGATAAATCCACCTTGAAGTATCATAATTAGATGTTCCAATCGCACGATTTTTATAAAATACCGGATTACTAAAGGCTGCCATTCTGCGAATCTTATTCTGCATTGCTGGCTTAAGATTAGTATTATCAACGTATATACCATTTGATAATGTGATGTCCATTTTCCCATCAACATCTGATCTTGCAAAATTTTTCATTCTATCCCATGGCTTTTCCCTATTTTCTTCATCACTGGATGCTTCAAGGGCATCTGCTGTAAATGTCCATTCCCTTATCTTATTCTCTAGAAATTCTTCTGACAGCTTAGGTTTACTTAATAAAGCATTCCATTGGTCAGGATAAGCATTCCAGTTACTGTCCACAAATGCACTATTGCCATCTTTCAACGCCCTTCCCTGTAATGGCAATGCAATCAGATTTCCTATTGCCACATTTTCCAAGGAATCCTGTGCCGGCAACATTCTGTCATAATAATTGAATGACTTTAAATTCACCTGCTCTGCACCTTTATCTAAAAGTGCAAAGCCAAATTTACGAACCAATGCCGCCGATATTGGCTTGTCAAAGAATATCCATATGTGTGCACCTTTTCCTGAACGAGAACGCTCTACCAAAGGTTCTATCCCATTTAATGTGCAGATATCTCTCATAGCTTCTACTTCTTCAATCCATGCATCGTCCGTATTTGCAAAATCCTTTTTTTCTGCATTCTTCTCATGATTATCAAAGTCAAACACTAGAAATCTGCATGTTCCATCACTAAATAATGGATACACACCGATTACATCTTTTGCAGCATAAGAGTTTCCCCTCAAATGCATCAATATGGATGATAAATCTAATCTTGTATATGAACAGTATTTGCAATCCTTACAATCTATATGTGTATTTAATTTCCTATGGCAATTATCTGACCAGAAATTATCACACTGCGGATAATATGCCGCCTCTCCGTTTTTATTTACATTTCTTTTCGCATATACATCTGTTCTTCCCCAAAAGAATGAGAAAAAGAGCTTTGCCATCCTGTCTGTAATCTCTTTGGGGTGCACAATCCTTTTACCCTGTTCTGGATCAAAATCCTCTTTCTTTTCCGTTTCCCTTATACTTGCCAGTTCATTTTGATATGACAATCCTGCTTTATCCAATATATTCTTTAATACCTGGTTCTCCAATTGCAGATTATTTAGCTGCTTCTGCAATCTCGTCACATTCTCTATTGGATCACGCATTGGTCATACCTTCCTTTCCGTCATTATCTATTCATCTCTATAAAACATTTTCCCCTGTTTCTTGCAAATATCAAGAAGGGCATTTCTGCTTTTTTCAGCATACTATTATTAACTGGAACATATTCATAATTTTCAATTTTTGGTATACACTTTATAGTTCTCTTTTTATCTATACCATATAGATTATTTTCACTACTGTTCCATAGACTATATAAAGAATCTCTCCGATGCAGATCTCAGATTATGCCTGGAAGAACATTCCGACGAAAGAAGAATAAAGCAATAGGCAGAACGCATTTTAACAATAAAAAAGTTGCATTCTAAAATCACCAGCTGTTAATAGGGCTTTTTCTGTAAAGCTCTATTAAAGTGCGTCTTCTTTTCAAATCTGCCTTCCTCTTTTCTCGTTTTCACACTGTCAGCCATTAACTTGAGCAGGCACTTGTCTTAAGTTGACATTATGTTGACCACATTGGTACCTGACACCACTGTGGTCATTTAATGATGTGATTAGAAGCATCCACCGGCTCTAACTGTTTAATTCCTGTTCCAAATCGACTGCCGATACCGGCCGCCATGATAATGTGTTCATGCTCCCTCCTATGCTCGTGCTGCTTTTATTGGACACACCTTGATGCATTGATAGCAACGAACACATTTGCTTTCATCTATCTGCGGGTATTCAAAGCCCTCTTCATCTTCCACCATGAAGATGGCATCTTTCGGACAAATAGCATAGCACGCTGTACACCCACAGCATTCTTCTTTTCTTTTATATAGTACTGGAATCTCTCTTTCCACCTTTTACCACCAACTTTTTTATTTTTCTCTTAATCTTTCTCAAAAGCAACTTAGCATCATTTTTTAACCCAATGCCACCATATTTCTTAGCTACATACTCAAACGACTTATTTTCAAAGTCACTCCAGAACTGCTCTCTATTATCTGGTTTTGGAAATGGAGCTTTAAGGGGCGGCTGCATACTATCCTCCAGCTTTGTCTGCTTCCAAATCAGTCTCTCTTTTACTTTTTCAAAGATTTTTTCTCCGGCCTCATTATTTACTAGCACCAATGAAACGCCCTTGTTATCATCAAACTCTGGTGCAGCCTTCTCAATACCCCAGTAATCTGCAATTGCAATATCTCCTGGATGTATTACAGACTTATAAGGACACTCATAACAACTTGGACGCAGTACCGTATGCCCATAGAAAAGCTCTTTGAATACCCGGCTACTTGTAAATTTTCCATTTTCAAAATGAAACGTTTCCACATGGTCATGCCATCCAAAATCTTTTTTATTACGAAAGTCTACGCTTGCAATTTTAGAATGGTTTTTCTGCTCTTGCCAGCGCAGATATGCGTCCCATACTTTTTTACTTGGCACTCCGTGACAGACGATATCCACACAGAATAAATTATCATACTCTTTACCAAGATATTTTTTCAGTCCCGCCACCTGACAGGAAGTTCCAGAGAAAAGCACACTTCTCCGTGCGTCAAGATCTACCTTCACATTTTTGAATGTATCACCTAGTTTACTCTGGATATATTTTGAGCCACGCATTCGATTGCGATCTTCTTCATTATCAGCACGAATATGTACAGCGTTAAAATCATCCATCAAAACACATCCGTAAACCACTCCGCAATTGGATAATACTTGATCCGACAGAGCTGTGAAAATACCGCCGGATCTGGAAGCCGCTCTTGTTGCTTCGTCTTTATGTTTTACTGCATATACTTTAGGCTGCTTCCAGTTCATTACGCTGCCCTCCTTTCGGAGTAATCAGCATAACAGGTACTACTTTCTATGTACCCCCCCTCAAAATTTTGAGGAGTTTATTCTTTACTTTTGTTTTCATTGGAACTGTTCCATATTTCTTCATGACGAAATCAATTCCTTTCCTTTGATAATCGTTCCAAAACTCTTCTCTTTGCTCAGACTTCTTGGTCGGTGCTTCAAGGTTCGCTTGCCAGCATTGTTTTGTATTACTCAATCTACAATCCAAGTCTCCCTGAATCTTTTCAAACAGCTCTTCACCTCGATTTGTATGAATCAAGAATAACGAATTGCCGTTAGGGTTATAGAAGTCTGGAATCGTCTCCTCAATATGCCAAAAATCGCCAATGGTTATATCTGTTTTTCTTTCTGTGGTAGCATAAGGACATTCATAACAGGACAGCCGCAATGCACACCGATTATAAAACACTTTCACATAATCTTTAATCGACTTCTCTGCTCCATTGACTTTCACATAAGCTGTTGGAGATTTCCAACCGTTGCGCTTATCTTTGAAAGTGAGGTATGTTATTTCTCCGTCCTTCTCCTGAATCGACTCTGCATATTCTCTCCACAGCTTTGGGCTTGGTGAGCCATGACAGATAATATCTACGATGTACACTCGATCACGAATCCCTTTTATTTCGCTGAACTTCCGAAATCCATCAGACTGGCACCCCATACCAACAAAGAGCAACTTTTTTTCTGTGTTCTCCATCAGCCAATTGTAAGCTTCCCGATAAATATCACCGGGCTTGCTTTGCATATATTTTGAACCTTTTGCTCTTTCACGCTGATTCTTATTCAGAATCATCTGGAATTCTGCAGTGTGGTTCTCATAATTATAGATTGCTGCCACCACAGCGTTACCATTTTCCAGAAAGAAGTCAGAAAGTGCAGTAAATGCGCCACCAGAAGAACTGCTCCTCATGGCAGATTTGTCTTTTAACCTTCCTGCATATACTATTGTATCTATCAAATCCGCCATAAGCTATTCCTCCTGTGTATTATTTGCTTATCGTAGCAATCTTCGCTTTCTCTAGAATGATAAGGAATACAAGCGTTGCACAATAAACCACAATCGGTGCAATACATCTGTAAATTGATTTTATGCCGAGTTTACCTACTATCATTGAGAAGACCGTAATAAAAATCGGATGAAGAATATAAAGCCATGTAGAGTATTTTCTTCCAACCATAGCCAAGTCCTTATTATGCCAGTTACTCTTGAGAGTATATATGAAGAGACAGATTGCCAAAAAAGTTGTACTTAGATAATGATCCCTTGTGGCGTTCAATCCAGCATTCACCAAAACAAATCTCTCTGCAAGGCTAGTTATCATAAAAATAACAATCAATACCAGAAACACTGCTTTATCCCATTTTTCAGAACATCGTTTTTCTCTGATGATGTTTCCAATACAAAAGTACGGTATTCCCACACAAAGGAAATTTCTAACCAATATGTATGGAAACTCCCGATGGAAAATAAGTAACGAGTATTTTCCAAATAGCAAATCTGCAATGAGCAGAACCGGAGTTAAATCGTACAGAATCTTTCGACACTGAAACTTGTCCACCAATAAAACAATCGCAAGCACATAAAAAATTGCTCCTAAATACCATAAATGCACTGCCAATGGTGATTCATTAAAAAGCAAAAATTTCAACATGTTCTTTCCCGAAAAAATTGACTGCATATAAGACATTATGCTGTCTCTTCTAAGAACAACGAGAGTAATATTCCAAATAAAGAAAAGTAGGTTTGCTTCTACAACCAAGTAGAATATCTTCTTGATTTGTTGCTTTTCCTTATGCCGCGCAACGGTATCTGAATAAAAGTATCCTGTAATCATAAAGAAAATAGGAACTGCTACTCTGGTCAGTGCGGTAAAATATTCACCGACTCTTCCCGGAAATGGAACATGAATACAAACAATTAAGAAAGCGCATATCACTTTCAGAATGTCAATATTATCTGCTCTGCTCTGCTCTGCTCTGCTCTGCTCTGCTCTGCTCTGCTCTGCTCTGCTCTCAAAATTGTCCCTCCCGTTTTGTTTCATTTCAACTCCTTATTTTTCCAAACGACTTTTCACTAAATTTATGCCGGTTTTCAACATATCTACATTTATCAGAACCGCATAAATGGCTGTAATGCAAAATGCAACAAACTGCACTGTCTTATTCTCACAATAATATGTTCCAACAAGCATTAAACCAATAAGAACAGTTCCTATAATAATTGGTTTTCTGATTTTCATATGCACAGTCTTATTTACATCAATATAACGAATAATAAACATTGAAAGAAAAGCAATCAATGTAGAAAATGATGCAGCAAATACTTGAATTTTATTAATCAGAACCAAATCTACAATGATATTAATAATTGCCGCTGACATTGATGTATAAGCTATTTTTTTTGCATTTTTTTGTGCTACATATACACAACTATATAGCCCTACTAAAACGCGAAAAAGCATCGCATACATTAGAATCAATATTTGATCATATGCAGCGGCATATTTTGCATTAATCATTATAGGAAATACAAATGGCATACATGCCACAATTCCAAAACATGCTGCTGAAAACATTTTAAACAATGAAGTCATAGTCTCTGTTAAAAACTCATCTCTATCTTCGTCTCCATAATGTAAAGAAACTGTTTCAGTCCACGACAAATTTAATATATCATAAAAATTAATAAAAACATTTGGAAATTTATTAGCAATAGAATATATACCATTAGCAGCAGTCCCTAGAAAATGAGCAACAATGGTTCTATCTGATGCATTTATAATCCACCATGCCAAATTATTCGGAACAAGCGGAATTGAATAAGTACTTACTCTTTTAAATACTTTCAATTGAATTAAATTTAAAGATATATATTCCCATGCTTTAGAAGAAAACACCAAATAGAATAATGTCAAAAGCTGAGCTACCAAAGTAGATATAAGTAATCCTTGCATTCCCAGCCTCAAAATAACTAATGCAATCACATTAAAAACAGTTGTTGCTGATGCCGATATAAATGACGCAATTGTATACTTCACACTGTATCCTAACCCTCTAACAAACTGTAAAAACAATGCCGTATATACATGAAGTACAACATACAGTAGTAAAAAATACGAATTTTCAATCTTTAAAAATGGTTTTATACTGATAAAAAAAACAATATACACAATACTTTGAATCGTACTAAAAAAAATCAACGTAGAAAAAATCTTTCCTTGTTCCTTTTTATTTCCACGATAATCTAGCATAAAACGAAATAATCCTTGATCCAGCTGCCAATTTACAAGAGGAAGTAACAATGTTGAATATGTTACTAATAAATCAAATGTTCCATACTCCTCCGTTGACAAAATTGCTGTATATAATGGAAGTAAAAAAAAACTAATACATTGTGTACAAATCTTCCCCACTGTAAGTATAGCTGTATTTTTTGCCAATTCTGTTCTTCGGCTCATAAAATAATTCCTTTCATTTTCTTAAATACATCTCTTACTGTATTGATTTTTCAAGAAACTCTTTGGATTTCATTATTGCAATCTCTAATTTATTATTCACTCGTTTCCAATCAATATCTGTTGTATATAAATATTCCATTTTTCCATTTTTCATTATTCTTGATTCTAAACCGACAATATCTAATAAGGCTTGTATTCTTTCATTATTACTAATATTCATTTCAGTATAAAAAGCTTTATTTAAGATAATTGAAAAAGCTGTCGCATGAAAAGAATTTGTAAAAACACATGTAGCCTCAGCTATCAATCTGATAAACTCTCTCGGACTTGCAACTCCATAATGCTTTATATGTCTATATTTATACCAACGTTCTTGATCCCCTAATATCAAGATGTGCAAATTATTTTCATTTGCACATTTTACAGCTGCATCTACAATTTTATCTGCTTGTTTTGAAACCCCCATAATAAACACAAGAATATATTTCGAAGATGATTTGTTTTCCAAGCATGCATAAGTTTCCCACTCTGCTTTTGTTTTTAAAAATACTGGATCAAGACAGGTTATTGCTTTTTTATTGATTTCAAGAGTATTAATCAAATTAGCAAGTTCTTTTTCTCTGACAGAAATCGCATTAAATTCATTCAAATATTTTTCATAGATTTTTTTTGTTTCATCATCTTCTTTTATGCTACCTGCGCTTGCAGAATATGATACTCGACATTCTGATTTTACAAATGGTAAAAAATAATTCATATCATAATCTGTAAGTTCAAAATTCCAAACTTGATCAGAACCAACTATTACTTTATCAATTTTCAAATTATTTATCTCATCTATTTTTATCATATTAAAAGTTTCTTTTTGATATTGTTCGAATATTTTATTTCTTTTTAAAATGTCAATAATTCGTAACATCTTCAAAAAAGTTGTCCTTAAATTTTGTTTTAGAGAAAAAATACTTTTAATAGAATAGTCTTCAATAATATTTTTATTTTTATAATCTATAATATATGCTTCCACATTATCTTTTGCCCCGATAAATTCTAATAATGCTTTTGCTTGTAAAAAAGCACCATAATTACATGCATTATGAAATGTTAATATTGCAATCTTTTTCATAACTCAACCTCCTCAATTTAGATTTTGAAATTATACACCCCATCATTAATCCACTAGCAAATGTATAAAAAGAAAACATAGTATCATATAAACAATTTCCTGTTAAAGAATACAGCCAAAAAAAGAGTTGCATTATAAGAGAGAAGAACAAAATTTCTTTTATGTTATATCCATCTATTATTTCTTCATCAAGTAAATTAAAAGTTTCCTTAAATATATTTATCCCTCCCCATATTATTAAACCAAATCCCAAAATCCCTGTTTCACATAACAATTGTAAATATACATTGTGAGAATTCAAATATCCATATCGTTCAGCACGTCTTGACGGATCAAAAAGCATAATATTATATTGATATTTATAGCCAAACCAACCTATTCCAAATAATGGTGATTTTTTGAAATTATTAATAGCAAGTTTCCACATTTTAAAACGTGTATTCGATTCCTGATCTACACCAATATTGGCAAAACGTTCAAACAACATATTAATGGTTGGAACAAACAATGAAAGTATATTCAAAATGGCAAATACTGTAACGATTACAACTAATAATTTAAAAAATCTGCTCATTTTCTTTCGCCTATCAAAAAAATAGTATGCGATCATAAACGCTATTGCTCCAAATAGCACATGTGCTCTTTTTGCTGTAGCTATTAATGCAAAACCAGATACAATTATTCCAAATAAATAAATAATCTTTTTCTTTCTATACTCAGTCAAAAACTTCGAAATACAAATAAATAAACATGGAATAATATACATTGCATTTTCAGAATAATGGTTTGCAAATCCTGCATGAAACCCTGACATTCCATTATTAGTCCCTGTAGGCCAATAGCCCCAAATGTTATACATCACACTATACTTATCTGGAAATATCATAAAAAAATACACGCCAACAACGTAAATCAAGGAAAAAAACATCAAAATCTTCAATAACTTTGAATAGATCTTACAGTCTATTAATGAAATCAAAAATATAACTGAGAAAAAATATAACCATCTAATCGTTGTATAAAAAGATCCTTTAAAAATGCTACGATTATATATGCAAATGTATCCTATAGTAAACAAAATCCATGGCATCAAACATAGTAAGATTTTGTTACTTATTCTAATTTTCCACTCAATACTGCATGCGTATATCATCAAGAAAAGTGAAACTATCATCAAAAAATATCTCACATATTCTGGTAATACTTGGATTATCAGGTCGCCAAACATTGCAACTAAGCAATATAAGGAAAATCCCATTAATGCACTATAACTTTTAAAATCTATTTTATATTTCATAATAACATCCTTATTCATATTACATATAATTTAAGACTCACTAATCTTTATGTTTAATTTTGCAATAAATAGTCGAAATTTTTAAAGCTAGTCTATACCATTTTTTCTTTAATAATTCTAAAATTATAATATAAAAATAATTCTGATATTTTCCATTTGATAAACAATTCTTTCTACTTTTCGTGATTATATTTTGAATATTTTTTTTACTCAAAAAATTAAAAATAATCTTTGAAAGTTCTTCATAGTCTGATTTATTTCTTCCTATAGCAACAATCATTCGAAGAATATTTTGCATAACACAAAAATCTAATACATCTTTCAAATATTCACTTACTTCTTTTTCACTTAGCAGATTAATAAAATCCATTCTTTTCAATACTCTGTCTACAGATTCTGTTCTGGATAAAGAGCCTCGAGTTACACGATAAAAATATATGGGAGTATCTACACATTTAACCTTAGAAGCTCTAGTAAAAAAATCGAAATTAAACAAAAAATCTTCAAAAATAGTTATTTTTTCATTAAATTGAAGATTATAATCATTTATTATAGATTTTTTAAATGCTTTCCCCCAATTAACTCCAAACACATCTGCTTTATATGTCATTTTACTTTCTATTTTATCGAAATAATATGGTGAATCTAACATAGCTAAAAGATATTCTTTCGAACTGATAAAGGATTCCTCATTTGATAAGTTGCAACTTACATTTTTTTGTGTATAATTTGCAACCACAGCATCCACCTTATAATCTAAATTATTGAAGAGAACCAAAAGTGCATCTTCTAATAAATAATCGTCTGCATCTACAAACACTATCCATTCTCCTTGACTCTTCTTAATTCCGAGATTTCTAGCATGGGAAACTCCTGAAATATCCGTATGTATTACTAACACACGATCATCCTTCATTTCCCAATCTTTACAAATATTATAGCTTTCATCAACAGACGCATTTACAACTAATATTAGTTCAAATTTTCTATATGATTGCATTATAATACTTTTAATACATTCATCAATATAATCCTCTACATTATGAACTGGAACAATAATGCTAAACATCACACACCTCTTCTAAATTAAAATCAGATTCTCTCCCAAATAAAATTTCTCCATAATAGTTGCTACTTCTACTGATACATTCTGAGATACATAAAAACTTTGTCTATTTTTTTCAACACTTTTAACAAAATCTGCTAATTCATATCGTATGCCTTCACCTTCTAGTTTATAAAAATAGCGTTTATTATCTATAGGATTCTCATATCTTGCTTCAAAATAATCAGTTTTCCACCACGGTGCTGGAACATAAATATATCCTTTTGTACCAGAAATAATTAGTTCTCCTTCTGACTTAACCCCTCTACCAACTTTTATTGAGGCTACCGCATTAGAATAATTAAAAGAAATTTTTGTAAAAACATCAAACTTCTTTTTTTCATCAAGCATTTTTGTAGCAATTTGAACTGTAGCATAATCGGTTCCTAAAATTTGAAAAACAGGTAATAATGCAGTTGGTCCCCATTCACACATGCTATTCCACTCTATTTTCATATTACTGTTGTTTTTTTCTAAACTTGTACATGTAGCATCAACTGAAACAATATTTCCGATTTTCCCTGTTTTAGCAAGTAATATAAGTCTATAATACGCCGTGGAGTATGCCGTTTTAATTCCTTCAAAAAGAATTCTTTTCTTCTTTTTTGCTAATTGAAAAAGCTCTTTACATTCTTTTTGACTCAAAGCAATTGGTGATTCACACAATACATGTTTGCCTTTCTCAAGTGCATATTTTACTTGTTCATAATGTAATGATGGACAGGAGCGAATATATACCGCATCCGAACATTCCAATAACTCGTCTAAAGATTTACATGCTGAAACATATGTTAATGTTTCCTTAATATTAGAATCATCTGAAGCATATATACCAGATACTTTTATTCCATTAACATAAGATGCCTCTAAAGCAACTTTATTAATGAAACTTCCTTCACCTATTAGCCCCAGCGAAATAGCACTTTTTTCACTCCTTATTTCAGAGCTCGATATTCCTTGCGTTCTATCCAAATAGACTACTTGACAATACTCTTTTAAATAATCAAAATATCCAATCCAATCGGATCCAACAGTGAAAATATCAACATCTAATCTTCTTATGTCATCTATCTTTTGCCCTTCATACTCTTCTACAATAATTTCATCTGCCAATCCTGTATCTCTAACTGCTGCTATACGCTCACTTAAGCTCTGTTGGACATTAATTTTTCCTCTTGTTTTATCAAAATCATCTGCAGTAACTCCTACTATCAAATAATCTCCCAATGCCTTTGCTCTTTGTAGCAGTCTAATATGACCATAATGAAGTAAATCATACGTGCCATAAGTTATTACTTTTTTCATGTCTCATTCCTTTTTTCTTATATAATTCCTCTTTTTTGTAAATCCGTTAATGCCTCTACAAGTATTCTATTATCCTCATGTGTAAGAGCTCCAATATGACCAACTCTAAAAATCGAATTTTTCATATCCCCTCCATTTGGACATACCCAAATATTATATTCATCTTTAAGTTTCAAAAAGATTTCATATGCATTTGCAGTTGTTGGATGCACAGAAGTTACTCCATTGGCCGGACTCTCCGAAACTAATTCGAAAGGCAACTTTTTGATTCTGTTTCTGAAATCCTCTGCTTGTTTTGCAACCCTTTTCACTTCAGAATCAACGCCACCTTGTTTTTGAATTTCTTTTAATCGTGCATTAATTTGAATTAAAATACCCACTGCTGGTGTAAATGGTGTTTGCCCACGTTCTTGATTCTTCAATGCATCTTTTAAATCAAAATACATTGTTTTCGCATTTAACTTATCAATTTTCTCCAATCCATTAGGCGAAAAAACAATCACTGAAATTCCTGGTGGACATGCTAACGCTTTTTGAGAGCCTGTAATCATAATATCTGCTCCACACTCATCCATATTAAATTCATCTGCTAAAAATGCAGAAACACAATCGCAAACATAAAACAATTTATTCTTTTTGCAAAATTCACCTATCATCATTGTGTCATACAAAACACCTGTAGACGTCTCATCTACGTTTACCAAAAGACCTGTGAAACCTTGTTCATCGTATTCATACAATTGCTCTTTTGTTAATTTTTTTCCTCTATCAAGTTCTAATGCAGTGTATGGAATATTATGTATTTTACATATTTCAACAAATCGATGTCCAAAACTTCCACCATCAATTACAAGTACTTTATCTTTTTCAGAAAAACAATTCATTACAACTGCTTCCATTGATCCTGTACTTGAACATGTCATAAAAACTGCTTTTGCCCCTTCTGGTGCTTTTGAATATTCAAGTATATATCTTTCATTTTCTAACATAATTTCGGAAAACTCTGAAGTTCTAAAATACGGAGTTTGTTCACTCCCTATATTTCTAATCAACTCTGATGACATAACTGGTCCAACAGTAAAATTTAACATAATTCAATTCTCCTTTTTATATTTTCCCAAATCATATGCAAGATAACAATTTCTGTCATGATTCTCCACTGCAGGTGGCTGCATATAATTTCCATATCGTCTTTTTAAATAAAAATCATAATTAGATGGTATCCAGCAACTTCTATTTTCAAAATCAACAGTTTCATAATTACAAAATTCACTTCTTGCATATATTTCTCCGAAATAATGAAAATCATCTGATGGTATCCCTACATATTTACTATTTTCATTCTTACACCTTGAATACCAGTAGTCCGTCCATTTTGCCCATTGCTCAATCGACACAACAGATAATAGCAACCCTATCACTGCTTTTATTTTAAAACCGACTCCTTTTTGATATTTTCTAAATACATCATATCCTTTTGCAATTCGTCTACATGATAATGAAAAGCCCATAAACATGCAAATTATTCCTTGGCTCAAACGTTTCCAACACAAATCCGGAATATTTTCTATTGTATATATATCAATAAATATTCCAGATTCTTCCAAATCATATTCCAATATTGTTTTATATAAAGTTCCTTTAAGCCTAATTTTGGGAAGTATACGTCCATAATTTTCCTTAGCTTGAGGATGAAGAATTGAATACTTAGTTGAATATTGAGTTTGCACAATTTTATATAATTTTTCAAAATCCTTTCTAGGCATTGCAATATCAATATCATCATCCCAAGCTATAAATCCTTTATCACGCAATGCGCCAATTGCGCTTCCTCCAATTAAAATAAAATGAAGATCATAACATTCACATATTTTAATCAAATCATCAAGTATTATTAATAACACCTGATGAAGTTCCTCTATTTCTTTTTCTGAAAGTACTTGTTGATTTAAAGTTTTAGCAACTTCTCCTAATCTCATTTTTCCTCCAATACAACCTCAACCAATTCTGATACGTGAGCATTTTTATCTGAATCCTTTGGCGGTATCATATAATCCCCATAAAGTGATGTCAAATACTTATCATATTTTTCAGGTCCTAATATTTTAATATTCTCAAATGAATAGTAACTTCCATCTCCATAAATACTCTTATCTAACATTTCTGTAAATTTAAACGATGTCTGTCCCATAAAATTAATTATCCAATCAGATTTTTCTACTGGATATTTTTTAAGCAATAAATCTATCTTGTCTAAACACTTCTTCATATCAAAAAGTTTATCCACCGGCAACCTTATTGCAATATTAATAATTGTTTTTTCAATCCAAGGTCTTCCTGGACGTTTAGCATTTACTTTTTTTATACAAGATAAATGATACAAAAAACGTGCAACTGATAGTTTACTTTTATGAAATAATAAATTTATCCCTCCATTAGGCATCCCATCTAACGGAAAAATATCAACCCATACATTTTCATATCTAACTTCTGCACTCCCCATTCGTTTAATCAAATGTCTATTATCTACAATTCTAGCAAAATAGTAATGATGTTCACTTTCATCCCAATAAGTTCTCAACTCCATATTTTCTGGCAAATGCTCTTCAACATGCTTCAAAAAATATTCATAATCATCTCGCATCATCCCCAAATCCACATCATCATCCCACGGGATAAATCCTTTGTGACGAATCGCTCCTAACATTGTTCCACCTTGCATGTAACATTTCAAATTCATTTTTTCTGCAATTTCAAGTACATTTTCTAAAACAAATAAAATATACTTCTGCGTATCATTCAAATGACTTTCTTCTAAACTTTTTTTCATAACTCTTCCTCTCACTCTGAAGTAATCATATGCCTATTAACTCAAATTCCTAAAACAACTTATTTATAATAGGAATTTTTTTCACAAGTAATGAAGAAACATAACTTAATAACAATACTAATAAAAAAATTGTAATGAATCCTATAAACGGATTAAATGAAAATGGATTGAAATTAATCCATTTATATAATATATTTATCCAAAACATATGAAGTAAATAAATCAAAAAAGAATTTTCACTTAATGAAGTGACAATATTTTTTATAATTTTATTTTCTGCTCTTTCCTTTATTTTTAAATGCCCTAAATTAAAAATCAAAATTGAATATAAAACTATTAAAGGCGATTGATTCCCTATCCATGGTTCGCAAGTAATCACATTATATATATCCATAAACGCTAAAGCACACAAAACAAATATTATCACCACTAAAATTATGATGCTTGTTTTTTCTTTAAATTTGAAAACGTTATTGTGTATCCAATATCCTACTAACATATAAAAACAATAAATAAAATTAATAGGATATGTAATTCCTAATTCTCTACTTGAATACGCATTTATTATTCCCGTAAAACTTACAAACATCATAATAACAACAATTGTATATTTAATTTCTTCTTTCTTAAATTTATATACAATCAATCTTAAAACAGGCAGAAGCATCATAACCCATATTAATGTATACATATACCACATATGTGCCCATGAATCTCCATGAATCATGTTATCTATACCAGATCTAATTACTGGCCAAGATATTGTTTTTTTATCAAATATCTGTTCAAGACATGAATAAACTCCTCCAAATAGCACTGTAATAAGCAAATATTTAATTAGATAATGTTTACATAATCTCTCAATTGATAAATTCTTATTTGGATTAAGAAGCAATGCTCCTGATATCATAAAAAAAATAGGAACAGCATAATGAACCAAATTTCTAACACATAAAAGGCACGATGATGTAAACAATGAGAATGAGAAATCTGATAATGCTGTTTTACTTACATGAAAAGAAATAACACTCAGCATTGCTAACACTCTCAAACATTCTAAATACCAAATTCTATCTTTTTTTCTTTTTTCCATATAGATTCCCTCTTACACTTATATTCTCACCCGAATCTCCCCATCCTCTTTCCGAACATCAAAAACAAGCGGATGCTTTTCCCCCCACTCCGGATCTTCCTTCTCCTTCTCATTCCATTCCTTCCATTTCTGAATGAAACCATTGTGGATCAGATTCTCTGCCGCGAGTCTTGCCTGCACCGCTTCGTCATAATTGTCAAAAAGACCAACATAATAGCGCTTTCCCTTGAACCCGATATCTACACGATATCGATTACAATTCTTCAACTGGAAAACGCCTCGGAAACCACTCATGTTGTCTTTTCTGCTTTTTCTCTTTTCTAGTACTTCAACACATGTTCCGTCTACGAGATGTCTTCTCAGTGCAATTTCATGACGATTTTTCTTCTGTAAACAACCGCAGCTCTGATAATTCCCATGCACAAGACCTGCTGCCGTTACATCAACTTCATTTCCACAATCGCAGACACAATGCCAATAAACAGAACCTCGTTTATCTCTTTTCTCTGTCGCATACTGGGCTGTCAGCATACCAAACTTCTGCCCTGACAAATCTTTTGCTTTTCTTCCCATAGATCTTCATCCTTTGCAAAAAAGTTCGTAGAGTACATTACTCTACGAACTTTTTGAAAAAGCCTTATAAATCAAGGGGTGTCAGAACGTTGACCATAATTTTGACGGTAAATAAATGCTGTAAAATTTATAATTATGATTAATTTTTAAATACACGTGTTTTTAAAGGTACGGGTGGATTAGATAAAATGAAATAAATATTTTTGATTTTCAGATCTGGTAGCTTGTAAATTGACTGACAATTGACCATAAATTTGACGGCGAATAGATAAAAATCCATTCAAAAAAGGAGATTAAAATGACGAAAGTGTCTATTTTTCGACTTTTTTTGCTAAGAGATTGTATAAAT
>OGYH01001738.1_pt1 | contig 19546 bp, 13 predicted proteins | sample 1576511 | NCBI WGS metagenome assembly OGYH01 (sample SAMEA3541522, study PRJEB24748) | human gut metagenome | biome: human gut; feature: human-associated habitat; material: faeces | place: China | collected 2012
TGCCGCACCTCGCTCGCCGTATCGGCACTTAGAATTATGCGGTATTGCCCTAAAAATGGAAAGCTGCTGCACTATAAAGTGGGGAACAGCAGCTGCGCGCTGAACCGTCCGCCGGGACCAAACATTTCAAAGTGGCAGTGGCAGCCGAAAGAATACCCGGTATCCCCCACATAGCCAATTATTTGGCCCTGCTGCACCACATCGCCCTGCTTGACGGCAAAAGCGCTCATGTGGGCATACAAGGTTCGGTAGCCATCCCCGTGGTCCAGAATGACATAGTTGCCATAGCTGAAAACGCTGTTGTGGTAGGTGGCCGTTACCACCGTGCCGCTTGCTGAGGCAATGATGGGGGTGCCGCGCGGCGCGGCAATATCCGCGCCCTTGTGGTTGTCGCTGCCGCCCATCCAGCGGCTTACATGCTTGTACTGCGGCACCGGCCAGATGAAGGTGTACCCATCCAGCTCCGCCGTCATGCCCGGCGCAAGATGGGTGCCGCGGGCAGTGATCTCCGGCACTGCAGGGGTCAATATATCAATATGTACCACCTCGGCGGCAGTTTGCACGCCGTTCACATAGGTGATCTCCTCGGTCAGCTGCTGGGTGCCGTCAACACCCTGCTGGATGGTTTCCACCACGCCAAAGCCAAGGTCGCTGCGTTCCACCGTCTGCTGGTCATAGGGGATCGGCTCCTGATACACGCGGGTGTACACAGTTTTGACCTGCAGCAGATCGCGGCTTTGCAGCTGCTGAACGATCTCGCCATAAGGCTGCACCGAACCCGCCAGATAGATGCCATCCACCAGGCGGATCTCGTGCAGAAATGCGGTGCGCACATTGCTTTGCCTAGGGGCGCGCCAGGGGCGCTGCAGCTGGTTAAAAAAGTTGCGCAGGTGGTCGCCCTCTACCGTAACAAAAGCAAGGCTGCCATCCAGATACACTGCGGTGCCTTCCACAATGGAGCTGCCGCTGGCGCGCAGAATAGCATCCGTCAGCTGCAATTCCGTCATGGGGGTACCGCCGATGTGCAGGGTATAGGTTGGCTCCAGCACCGGCAGGGCGGCGGTATCGGAATCCGCCAGCTGCCGTGCGGCGGCAAGGCGGGCCTGGAGGTCTGCGCGGGCGGTATCAAAGTTCTGCTCGGTGGCAACGCTGCCAACCACGGTGCCGTTTACTTCCACCTGCAGGGTAAAGTGCAGGTTCAGCCCATGGGCAACCACAGCCCAAAGTATCACCCCGGCGGCACAGGGGGCAAGCCATGGCACCAGCTGCCGCAGCGGGTGCGGCCCGGCCAGCGCGGTGCAGAATGCCTGCCCCAGCTCCAACACCGGGGCAAGCAGCAGCCAGATAAGATAAAGCGCAGCATCTCGCGCAGCGTGCGCCGCGGCGGCAGCCTTGCGGCCCAGGCAGATGAGCCAATATTCTGTTAAAAAGCCGACGGCATAAAAAATCTCGCCAGTTCTGTGCCAGCCGGGCAGCCGGCGCAGGTTGGTGCGGCGGGGTTTGCGCGGTGTTTTGTGTTGCAGTTCAGCCATAGTGTGTTTGTTTTGTACGTTAGCCGGTCAATCGACATTCACCGTTCAGTGCGGGATGTATTGCAGCGGGTCGGTGCGGGTGCCGTTGATGCGCAGCTCCAAATGCAGGTGGTAGCCGCCGTTGGCACCGCGCACATCCCCGGTGTTGCCCACATAGCCGATCACATCGCCCTTATGCACCGTCTGCCCCGCGCTGACGCAAAAGCTGGACATGTGCGCATACAGGGTGGCATAGCTGCTGCCGTCATCCGCGGTGCCGTGGTCGATCTGCACACAGTTGCCATAACTGGGCCGGGCGGATGCCGCGCTGACCACGCCATCCGCCACGGCGTAAATGAGGGTGCCGCTGGCGGCGGGCATATCGGCCCCTGTGTGCGGCTTGTTGTATACAGCATCCGGCTCCCCAAAGTAGGTGCTGATGCGCCCCACGCTGGGCAGGGGACAGGTGAAATCCAAACTGCAATGGCGGGCAGGATCCTGGTATTTCTGGCTCTGCGCTTTTAAGTAGGCATCCAGCGCGGCGGTGGCCTGTTCATAGGCCTTGCGTTTTTCTTCGGTCACGGCGGCCTGGGCTTCGGCGGCTGCCTGCTGGCTGTCCAGTTCCGTGCTGGCCTGCTGCAAGGCCTGTTCCAGCTGGATCTGCGTCTGGGTCAGTTCATCCTGGCGCGCCTGCAGGGCTTGGGCGGCCTGTTCGGCCTGCTGGCGTTGGGTGTCCAGAGCCTGAGCTTCCGCATCCAACTCGTCCAGCAGCTGTTTATTGTGCTCGGTCAAATCGTTCAGCACCTGCCAAAAGGTCAGCAGTTCGTACAAATCATCCGCCTGCATCAACAGGCTGATTTCCCCGCCTTCGTTCAGCAGCTGCATGGCGGTCAGCTGCTGCTTGCAACTGTCATATCGGGCGCTGAACGCAGCCTGCTTTTCTTCCAGCGCCTTGGCCGCAGCGGTTGCTTGGTTCTGGGCTTTGGCCAGCTCGGTGCGGCTTTGCTCCAGCTGGGCCACAATGCTGCCCAGTTGGCCGCGCAGTGCGTCGGTTTGGCTTTGCAAGTCGTTGACCTGCTGGCGGGTGTCACTGGCTTGCTGCTGCATGCTGTCCAGTGTGCTGGCGGCGCTTTCATATTCGCGCTGCGCCGCGCTCACCTGGCCCTGCAAGGCAGCGGAATCCGCTGCATGGGCGGGGAATGGGTACAAAAAAAGCAGGGCTGCCGCCGCAGCTGCAGCAGCCCGTACATAGAATGTTTTCAGTTTCATTTGGTTTCTCTTATTGCGGCAGCATGGCCAGCGGGTCAACGGGGGTGCCGTTTACCAGCAGCTGGAAGTGCAGGTGGTTGCCGGTGGAACTGCCTGTGCTGCCCACATAGCCGATCACATCCCCCTGCGCGACCCGCTGCCCCACCTGCACGGCGGGCTTGCTTTGCAGGTGAGCATAGCTGGTGGCATAGTTGGCAGGGTAAGTGCCGTCATCGTTGGCAGCAGCGTCCGCACCGTGGTAGATGGTTACAAAGTAACCGTGGTCATCATCCCAGCCTGCCTGGGTTATAACGCCGCTCTGCGCAGCCTGGACCGGTGTGCCGCCCGCGGCGGCAAAATCCACACCCAGGTGCGGCGGTGTGTCAGAATCATCGGTGCGGAAGGGGGCAGAAATTGCCGTGTAGTCTTGTAACGGGCAGATAAAATCCAGCGTGGTGGTCAAATGCAGGTCCGGGGAGGTAGTGTTATCGTAAGGAATCATTGTGCGGGTATCGGTCAAGGCTCCATCCACAAACAGCTCCAGGTGCAGGTGGTTGCCGGTTGATTTGCCGGTGGAACCCACCGTGCCAAGCTGCTGGCCCTGGGTCACTGTATCGCCAGCTGCCACGCTCAGGGTATCCAGGTGGGCATACAGCGTGCGGTAACTGTGGCCGTCCGGCAGGGTGCCGTGGTCGATCACCACATAATTGCCGTAACTGAAGTGGTTGTTGGCAACCGCCACCGTGCCGTTATACACTGCCAGCACCGGCGTACCTTTGGTGGCGCTGTAATCCGCTCCGTGGTGACAGTCTGATACAAAGCGGGCAATGTAATGGAAATCTGCCACCGGCCAGCCAAAAACCAGCGGCTCTGCCGTGGCCTGGGGCTGCTCCGGCTGTGCGGTGGGTTCCGCGGCGCTGTTGGTCAGCGTATCATCAGCAGGAGTGGCAGGTTCCGGCGTGGGCTCTGACGCAGCGGAAACGGGTTCGGCCTGCGGCGCGGTAGTTTCCGCCTGGGGCCGCAGGGCGCAGACACCGCAGCCCAGCGCAACCAGCACACAGCCAAGGGCTAACAGCAGCGGGGCAGGTTTGCGGTATTTCAGCAAGTGGGCCACCCGCTTGGCCACCTGGCCCTGCCCAAAGGCGAGGGCACCGGGCATCTGGCGCACCGTGGCAAAGCGCAGAATGCTTTCGCAGTAATCAGCGCGTTCGGTAGCGGGAGCGGTGCCGATGGCGGCTTCGTCACAGGCAAGTTCCATGTATTGCTCAAATTGGCGGAACGCCAGCCACGCCAGCGGGTTCCACCAGTGCAGGCAGGCGGCCAGATAGTACAGCGGCTTGGTAATGGGGTCACCCCGGCGGATGTGGGTGCGTTCATGCAGCAGTACAGCACGGCGTGGGGAACCCTGCAGGCTTTGCGGCATATAAATGCGGGGGCGCAGCACGCCAAGTGTGAACGGCGTGGCAACCGCGGCGCAGGTGTAGCAGCCATCCGGCGTTTTGCAGGCAAGGGTCACCATGTGGCGCAGGCGGCAATAGCCAGCCGCCGCACGCACCAGTAAAACCACTACCCCGGCAGCCCAGATCGCTGCCAGTGCCACCCAGATGTTAAACATGCTGCCGGGCAGGGGAGCACTGCCTGCCGCGCCCGGCAAAGCCTGCGCCGGGAGTTCCGCGGGCACGGTGAGCGCCTGAACCACGGCGCCAGCCTGTTGAATGGGGGCCGCGCTGCCCGGCTGCCGGATGGATACCGGGATGCCGCCCGGCAGCAGAAACCGCAGCCCGACCGCCAGCCAAAGCAGGCACAGCAGTTTGCTGGGTGCCCGCAGCCTGCGCAGCAGCGCGCACAACGGTAGGCAGAGCAGTACCAGCAGGCCGCCGCACATACTGGTGCCAACGGCATACAGCACAAAAGAACGGATGCTGAACATCATGGCGTTTTTCCTTTCCGTTAAGCAGTAAGCAAGCAGCATTCAGGCGTCGCTGTCCTGGCGGCGGGCGTCATCCAGCATGGCGCGGATGGCGGCGGCTTCTTCCTCGCTGATGGAGCTGGTGTTCAAAAAAGCGGCCACAAAGCGGGGCAGGCTGCCGCCAAAGCTTTTCTGCACGACGGCGGCGCTTTCTTCCTGTTGAACCTGGGCCTGTTTGACCAGTGCCGTTACGGTGCCGTTTGCATTGTGTAATATACCGCGCTCACACAGCTTTTTCAGCACGGTATAGGTGGTGCTCTTTTTCCAGCCAAGGGCTTCATTTGCCAGCGCTACCAGTTGGCCGCTGCCCAGCGGCTCGTTGGCCCACACCAGGCAGGCAAAGCGGTATTCGCCTTCCGCAAGGCGGTAATCCTGTTCCATTTCGGGGTGCTCCTTCTCTCATTTGGTCTATTGCTATAAACCTAGTCTATAACAATAGACCAAACTTGTCAACCCCTGTAAAAAATGTTTGCCTTGCGCGCACACAGATGGTATAATAAGCGCACTTATGAATATTATGCACAAGGGTGCCCCGCCCCTGCGCCAAGGCACCGTGCAGTGAAAAATAAAAGGAGAACTCTAATTTATGAGAACGATCCTGCTGATTGCAACCGGCGGCACCATTGCTTCGCGCCCAACGGCGGCGGGCGGGCTTGCCCCGGCCATCACCTCGCAAGAGCTGCTTTCCTGCGTGCCGGAACTGGCGGAATTCTGCCGCATTGATGCCATCCAGTTGTATAACCTGGATTCCACCAACATGGGCCCCGAACAGTGGCAGGGCATTGCCGCTGCTGTGCAGGAAAACTATGACCGCTATGACGGTTTTGTCATCACCCATGGCACGGACACGATGGGCTATACCGCCGCAGCGCTCAGCTACATGATCCAGAAAAGCCCCAAGCCGGTGGTGCTGACCGGCAGCCAGAAATCAATTTATAACCGCGATACGGATGCCCGCAATAATCTGTGGCGCGCCGTGGCTTATGCCTGCCACCCGGATGCCTGGGGTGTGCAGATCGTGTTTGACAATCAGGTGATTTTAGGCACCCGCGCCCGCAAAACCCGAACCAAGAGTTTTAACGCGTTTTCCAGCATTGATTATCCCGAAACCGCCATGTTCCGGGACCGCCGCCTGATCCAGTTCCTGCAGCGCCCGGCGGAGTATACCCATGCGGTGTTCAGTACCGCGCTGGACCCCAATGTGTTTGTGCTGCGGCTGGTGCCGGGCATGCGGGCGGATATCATCCCCATGTTGGAGGGCCGTTACCGCGCCCTGGTGTTGGAAAGCTTTGGCGTGGGCGGCCTGCCCGGCGGGGATGATGGTGCCATGTTTGCCGCCGTGCGGGACTGGTGCGGCGCGGGGCACCTGGCTGTGTTCACCACCCAGGTACCGCATGAGGGCAGCGACCTTGCCGTGTACGAAGTTGGCCGCGCGGCAAAAGCCCTGCCCGGTGTGCTGGAAGCGCACGATATGACCCCCGAAGCCACCGCAGTCAAACTGATGTGGGTGCTGGGCCAGACCACCGACCGTGCCGAGGCGGAAAAGCTGTTCCTGACCCCCGTGCAGTGGGATATCCTGTAAATCATTCATTATCACATAAAAATAAAAAAACGGCGCAGAACCGGAGAAGATAACGCCCGGCTCTGCGCCGCTTTTTGATGTTATTTAGAATGTGAGCTAAGGAAACTTAAGGCAATACCGCATAATTCTAAGTGCCGATACGGTGAGCGAGGTACGGCAGATGCCAAGCCAAAAGCGCAGATAATACTGGATGCTGCAAAGGTGAGCGCCGCCAGTGGCGGAAACAGCGAACCGAAGCAGGGGCAGCGGTCGCAGAGTGCGAGGGGCTTTTGCCCCCGAAGCACGATGCGGGTACCGCAACCCGACATTATCGAGCATTTTGGCAACGCAGATGCCGTGCCGCAGCCGCCGGAGCGGTGCTTAAGCCGTCAGGCGGGAATTGTGCGGTGCTGCCTTAAAGCAGAAATAGTATCAGATTACGTTGTGGTCCATCCACTTGTTGCTGACAAAGCGGATCATGAAGAACACGCTGCGGCAGATCCAGTCAATGAACATACCGAACCACACGCCGGTCAGCCCCATGTTGAGCTTGAGCACAAAGATGTAGCTCAAAATTACGCGGAACAGCCACATGCTGAAAATGCTCACCGTCATGGTGTAGCGGGCATCGCCGCCGCTGCGCAGGGCGTTGGGCAGTGTAAAACTGGTGGCCCAGCAGACAACGCTGAACAAAGAGAACCAGTGCATAACGGTAACGCACATGTTGAGCGCAGTATCCGAAAGGCTGAACAGCCGTGCAATGTAAGGAATCGTAAAAAACAGGCAGGCGTTGGTGCAGAACAAACCGAGCATTGCCATCAGGATAAACATCTTGGCGTAATGCTTGGCCTGTTTTTTGTCTCCTGCGCCAAGGCAGCGGCTGACGACAGGGATCATGGCAAGGCCCATGGTGCTGCCGGGAATGTTGGCAATGCCGCTGATGGTGTTGGCCACCGCGTTGGCCGCAATGGCGGAGGTGCCCAGGGTGGAAGTCAAGCTGCTGACGCACAGCTTGCCAATCTGGAACATGCCGTTCTCCAAACCGGAGGGAATGCCAATGCCAAGGATGCGGCGAATCAGGTCGCCGTCCGGCTTCATATCCGCAATATGGCGGATGCAGAGCGGGTTTTCAATTTGCTGCTGCTGCCAGAACACCCACGCCGCGGCAAACACGCGCCCCAGCAGGGTGGCCAGTGCAGCGCCCAGTACCCCCATGCCCAGCCCATAAATGAACAGGGCGTTGAAGCAGATATTGATGATGTTCATGACCAGGCTGGCCAGCATGGAAATGCGGCTGTTGCCCTGCGCACGGAACAAAGCGGCCCCGGCGTTGTAAAACCCGATAAAGGGGTAGGAGATGGCGCTGATCAAAAAGTAGGTCTGCGAAAATCTCATCACATCGTCATCAATGCGGCCGAAAACAATGCGCAGGATGGGGCGGCTGAGCACCAGAATGACCAGCATGACAGCGATGGTGCTGACCGCAAGAACGGTGTACAGCTGGGCGGCGCTTTTGGCGGCTTTTTCACCATCGCGCCGGCCAAGGTACTGGCTGCTGATGACCGCGCCGCCAGTTGCCAGGGCGGACAGGATCTGGATGATCAAAATATTCAGGCTGTCCACCAGGCTCACGCTGGACACAGCGGCTTCGCCCACGCCGGATACCATAAGGGTATCCGCCATGCCCATGGTTACCGACAAAAACTGCTCCGCCAGCAGCGGCAAAATCAGCCGAACCAATGCCTGGCGGTTAAAAATCGGCTCCGACAGGGTGGATTCGGCGCTTTTTGTGTTGCTCATTCGTTCCCTATACTCCTTATTCGCTTTACGAAAAATTTACATGTTTATCATTATAAGACGAGAAAAGCAGAAAAGCAATATCTGTGCGAATTGAAACGATATTGTCCTTGCAAATGAGCAATTTCGCTTTCAAAAAGCAAAAAAAGAATGGATTTTGCACGGGTATCTGAAACGAAAAACAACGATGAAAACAGCGCTTGAGCGAAATTTGCTCTGAAAGAAAAGGAAAAAGATAAAAACAAATATCGACTAATGGCAAAATCCAGCGTTAAACACCGGGCAATTTCAGTGCGGCAAGGAAACAATCTTGCAATACTGGCGCACAAAACCGGGATAAACCGTCCCGCCAGCACATACGCTTGTGTGTGGAAGAAAATACAGGGGGAGGCAGACCGCCATGAAACAGACCCACCGCCCGCCGCGCAGCATTTACCCTGCGCAGAACCGCCACATGCGGCGGCGCACCCGTGTGCTGGCCGGGCTGGTGGCGGTTTTGTGCTTTGGCGGGCTGCTGGCCCGGCTGTTTACCCTGCAAATACTGGACCCCAGTGGTTACGCCAACCGTGCCGCGGCCCAGCAGCTGCGGGATACCACGCTGCCCGCCGCCCGCGGCGAAATTTATTCCGCCGATGGCGTTACCCTGGCCGCCAGCAAAACCTGCTGGACCATCCGGGCCTCCCCGCGGGAACTGGCGGATGAGCTGGTGCAGCCCGCCGCCAAAGCGCTGAGCAAAATTTTGGATATTGATTATGACGCTACCCTGCAAAAGCTGAGTAAGCGCACCAGCAACGACTGCCTGCTCCGCCGCCGGGTGGATGCCGATTTGGCGGACGCCGTGCGGGCCTGGTGCACGCAGAACAACGCGCAGGGCATCCAGATTTTGCAGGATACCAAGCGCGTTTACCCGCAGGGCAACTTTATGGGCTGTCTGCTGGGCTTTACCGATGTGGATAATCAGGGCCTTTGGGGGCTGGAACTGCAATATGACGCCCAGTTGACCGGCCGGAACGGAACCATCCTGACTGCAAAAAATGCCTGGGGGTACGATATGCCCACCCATTACAGCACCCTGCAGGATGCCGTGCCGGGAAATGATATCACCCTGACCATCCGGGCGGACATCCAGCACTATCTGGAAAGTGCGCTCAGTGCCGCCGTGGCGGAGCATCATGTGGCGGCCCGTGCGGTGGGCATTGTGATGGAGGTCGATACCGGCGCGATCCTTGCCATGTCCACCAAGCCGGATTACGACCCCAACGATCCGCGCACCATTGTGGATGAAACCATCCGCCAGCAGGTGAACGCCCTGAGCGGGGAAGAACGCAGCAAAGCTTTGCAGACCGCCCAGCAGGCCCAGTGGCGCAACAAGGCAATTTCCGATTTGTACGAACCCGGCAGTGTGTTCAAGCTCATCACCTGCGCTGCGGCACTGGATACCGGTGCAGTCACGCGGAACAGCCGCTTTGTCTGCGCGGGCAAGATCAATGTGGCGGGCACAAATTTCCGCTGCGCAAACGGGCATATCCATGGCAGTGAAACCTTGGCCCAGGGGCTGGCGGTATCTTGCAACCCCTGCTTTATCCAGGTGGGGGCGCGGCTGGGCAAACAGAACTTTTGCGATTACTTTGCCGCCTTTGGCCTGCGCGCCGCAACCGGTATTGACCTGCCCGGCGAGATCAAGCGCAGCGAATACTATACCGCCGACCGCATGGGCCCGGTGGAGTTGGCTTCCTGCTCCTTCGGGCAAAGCAGTAAGGTGAGCTACCTGCAAATGATCACAGCCGTCTGCGCGGTGGTCAACGGCGGCAAGCTGATGCAGCCCCATGTGGTGCAGTCCATCCGCGATGCCGAGCGCAATACCGTGCAGCAGGTGGAGCCCACCGTAAAAGCGCAGGTCATCCGGCCCGAAACCAGCGCCGTCATGCGCGAATTGATGGAGGGCGTTGTGACCACCGGCACCGGTAAAAACGGTGCCGTGGCGGGCTACCGTGTGGGCGGCAAAACCGGCACCAGCCAAAAGCTGGACAGCGAGAATGAGCGCGCCCGCATTGCCAGCTTTGTGGCAGTGGCACCGATCGAAAACCCAAAAATCGCAGTCCTCATCTGCCTGGATGAACCCCACAGCTGGACCACCAGCGGCGGCGCGCTTTCCGGCCCCGTGGCGGCGGAAGTGCTGCAAAAAAGCCTGCCGCGGCTGGGCATCGAGCCCAGCTATACGGAAGCAGAGCAGGCTAAATATTTTACCACTGTGCCTGATGTGACCGGCTGGAAAGCCCCCGCCGCGGCCCAAAAGCTGAGCGAGTATACCCTGACTGCGGATGTGCTGGGGCAGGGGGAGCGGGTCGTCAGCCAGTACCCGCGGGCAGGCACCACCGTGCGGCGCGGCTCCGCCATCCAGCTGGACACCACCGGCCAGCTGGACCCCGCAGCGGACGAAGGATAACGCCGAGTGGTTGCACCCCCGCCCCATTTGCGATACAATAATATAAAGTTTATCCCAAAAAGGGGAGGGGAGCCGCTTGCCAAAGCTGCAAACAAACGGCGCAAAACAAAAACGAACCACCTATATGATACTGCTGCTCTGGGCGGCGGTCTGCTTTGCCCTGCTGGTGGTGGACTGGTGCTGCTGGGCACCCAACCGGCTGGACGCCGACATGGCGTCCGAACAACTGCTTGCCAACCTGCTGGCGCAGGAGGGCGGCGTGATGAGCACCAGCTGGTACTATTCCACTGAGCTGCGGGTGCTCAACACCCAGCTGGTCATGGCACCGCTGTTCCGGCTGTTCACCAGCTGGCATACTGTGCGCGTGGTGGGCAGCGTGGTGCTGATCCTTTTGTATCTTGCGGCGTGGTTCTGGTTCGGGCGCAGTGCAAAGCTCAAGTACAGCGGCCTGCTGGGGGCCGGGCTGCTGATGCTACCCTATGGCGCGCTGTACCGCCAGTATGTGCTGGAGGGCCTTTACTATATTCCGCACATTACCATCAGCTTTGTGGTGCTGGGGTGCGCGGTGCGCATTCTGCGCGGCGGGCGGCGGCTGGCCCCGGCGGCGGGCATGGTGCTGTTCAGCTTTGCTGCAGCGCTGGGCGGGCCGCGGCAGCTGTTCATCTTGAACATTCCGCTTACCGTGGCTGCAGCGCTGCTCTGTTGGCTGGATGCTCCGCCTGCGGATACCCTGCGCCAAAAGCTGGCCAATGCCTGGCGCACCCCCGGCGGGGCGTTGCTGGTGCCCACCCTTGCGGCGGATGCTGCCGCGCTGGCGGGGTATGTGGTCAACGCAAAGGTGCTGGCGGAAAAATATCACTTCCAGGACCAGGGGTATGTGGCATTTACGGGGCTGAACCTGGACCGCCTGCAATGGTTTGTCAATGCGCTGCTGGCTTCCTTTGGCTGGCAGGAGGGCAAAGTGTTTTCTCTGGCCGCGCTGTTTAACCTTGCGGCTGCGGCGCTGATCCTTTTCTGCTTTGTGTTTTCTGTTCGGTTGGTGCGCGGCAAAGCACGCTACCCGCTGGGGCACCGGCTGGTGGGAGCATTTTTCCTGGCCGGGGCCGTCTGCTTTGCGCTGCTGTACGGGCTGACCAACAGCGGCCATTCGGACCGCTACCTGCTGCCGCTGGCAATTTTATTTGTACCGCTGCTGGAAATCATGCTGGCGGACTGCACCCCCCGGCACCGCCCGGATGCCCGTGGTCTGACGGCCCTGATGGCGGCGATATTACTGCTGCGCGCCGGAACAGACTACCGCGCAGCGGCAGTGGCAACCAACCCCAACCAAGGGGCGGCACAGTTCTTGGTGCAGAACGGCTACCGGGACGGGTACGCTTCTTTTTGGGACGGTAATGTGATGACCGAGTTGACGGACGGCACCCTGAGCGTGTGGACCCTGACCCCAAACAGTGTGCCGGAGCTGCGCCCTTGGCTGCAGGTCACCAGCCATCTGCAAACCCCTCCGCAGGGTAAAATTTTCTTTGTTATCTCCAAATGGGAAGCATACGGCGAGCGCCAGCCCACTACCCAGGCCCTTGCCGATGCCATGCCGGAGGATGCGCTGATCTATGAGGATGAAACCGTAAAGATTTACGGTTTCGCCAGCGATGAAGCCATGCGCCAGGCGTGCGGATTTGCGGCATTCCCATAAAAAATAAGCCGTCACAAACTTTTAAGGCAACACCGCACAATTCCCGCCTTGCGGCTTAAGCACCGCTCCGGCAGCTGCGGCACGGCATCTGCGTTGCCAAAATGCTCGATAAGACATCCAGTATTATCTGCGCTTTTGGCTTGGCATCTGCCGCACCTCGCTCGCCGTATCGGCACTTAGAATTATGCGGTATTGCCTTAACAATTTTCTTTGAAAATAATTACATCCCGCTGGTTGACAAACCGGCGGGACTTGTTTATAATCATACTGTTGTAAATCAAACTGTTTCAATTCAAACAATTAACAACCAAACGAATTGGAAAGTGAGGTGATCCAAACGCAGAACCGCAACCAACAGGAAGACCACGGCTTTGTGCATGTGGGCCGCACCTTAAACTATGCCGCGCGGGAAATTTCCTGCGCGCTGGATGCGTACATCAGCACCAGGGTCAGCCCGGAGCTGACCGGTATGCGCGGCATGGTGCTGGGGTTTTTGATGCAGGAAACGGAAAGCGGCAAGCAAATCTACCAGCGTGATCTGGAAGCCCGGTTCCACACCAACCGTTCCAGCATTACCACCATGCTGCAGGGCATGGAGCAGTCCGGCTTTATCACGCGGGAAGTTGTCGCCAAAGACGCCCGGCTCAAAAGCCTGGTTCCGACCGAGAAAGGCCGCCAATGCGCCGCCGCCATCCACCAGTGCATTTCGGATTTTGAGCATGACCTGCAAAACGGGGTCAGCGCGCAGGAACTGGAAGCTATCCAGGGCACCCTGCACAAGCTGATTGAAAATGCAAAAGCCATCCGCGGCAAAAATTAAGGCGTATCTGAAAAGTCAAAAATTTGGTCTATTTCTATAAGCGCAACCGGATTTTGCGTTAAAAAGCCTTGGAATCCATAAAGCATTCCTGCGGCTCCTTGCCTTAAATCCTGCTTGTGTTTGCGAAATATCCGTTATTTTCTTTGTTTTCAGACACACCCCAAAGTGTTCCGCAATGCTTTGGCTTAAGAAGTTCAGGCGCTGCCCCCGGGCAGCCAAACAGGAGATACCATATGTTTAAGTCACTTTACAAAGAAACAGAGGGGTTCCGGCTGGTTTCCATCCTGACCCCTTTGTGCATGATCGGCGAAGTGGTGATGGAAATGATCATCCCCAAGCTGATGTCCTCCATCATTGATGATGGCGTTACCGCCGGCAATCTTTCCCACATTTACCGGATTGGCGGCTGGATGATCGTGGCAGCGGCCTTTGGCCTGCTGTTCGGCGTGCTGGGCGGTGTGTTTGGTGCGCGTGCTTCCACCGGTTACGCCCGCAATCTGCGCCGCTCCATGTACCGCAATATCCAAATGTTCAGCTTTGCCAATATCGATAAATATTCCACCGCCGGTCTGGTCACCCGTATGACCACCGACGTGACCAACATCCAGAACGCTTACCAGATGATTTTGCGTATGGCCATCCGTGCGCCGTCCAGCATGGTCATTGCCATGATCATGGCGTTCACCATCAACGCCAAGCTGGCTTCCATCTATCTGGTGGCGGTCATCATTCTGGGCGGCTGCCTGGTGCTCATCATGTCCCGCGCCAGCAACTACTTCTCCGCCGCATTCAAAAAGTACGATGACCTGAACGAGAGCGTGCAGGAAAATGTTTCTGCCATCCGCGTGGTCAAAGCGTATGTGCGCGAAGATTACGAGAGTGAAAAGTTCAAAAAGGCATCCGGCAATGTGCAGGATCTGCTGCTGCGTGCTGAAAAAGTTCTTTCCTTCAACTCTCCGCTGATGATGGCCACCGTTTACACCTGCATCCTGCTGATTTCCTGGCTGGGTGCCCGCATGATCGTGCTGTCCGGTGCTACCAGCTTTACCACCGGCGAGCTGATGAGCATGCTGACCTACTGCACCAACATCCTGACCAGCCTGATGATGCTGTCCATGGTGTTCATCATGATCTCCATGTCCGCCGCTTCCGCCAAGCGTGTGGCTGAAGTGCTGGAAGAAGAAAGCACCCTGTCCAACGGCGAAAACCCGGTTATGGAAGTCAAGAACGGCGCTGTCCGCTTTGATCATGTCTGCTTCCGCTATAAGGCCGATGGCCGCGATGTGCTGTCTGATATCAGCCTGAACATCCGTTCCGGCGAGACCATCGGCATCATCGGCGGCACCGGCAGCGCAAAAACCAGCCTGGTGCAGCTGCTGCCCCGCCTGTATGATACCACCGCCGGTCATGTGTACATTGGCGGCGTGGATGTACGCGATTACGACCTGGAGATCCTGCGCAACAGCGTTGCCATGGTGCTGCAGAAAAACGAACTGTTCAGCGGCACCATTGCCGAAAACCTGCGCTGGGGCAATAAGGATGCCACCGATGCCGAGATCGAGGAGGCATGCAAGCAGGCCTGCGCCGATGAATTTATTGAGCGCTTCCCCGATAAATACAACACCCACATTGACCAGGGCGGCACGAACGTTTCCGGCGGCCAGAAGCAGCGCCTTTGCATTGCCCGTGCTCTGCTGAAAAAGCCCCGCATCCTGATTCTGGACGACTCTACCTCCGCTGTGGATACCGGCACCGACGCCAAGATCCGCAAGAGCTTTGCCGAAAAGATTCCCGGCACCACGGTGTTCATCATTGCCCAGCGTATTTCCAGCGTGGAAAACGCCGACCATGTGATCGTGCTGGATAACGGCAGGATCAGTGGTTACGGTACCCCGGCCGAAATGCTGGCCACCAACCCCATCTATCAGGAAGTTTATAACAGCCAGACCAAAGGCTCCGGCGACTTTGACGAAAAGGGAGGCGATAACAATGGCTGAGCAGAAAGCAAAAGTGGTTAAGGTTGGCCGCGGTGGCCCCCGCGGCCCGCGCCCCAAAGTCCAGAACCCCGGCAAGATCTTCATGCGCATCCTGCGCTATGTGATGGAATGCTACCGCATTCAGGTCGTTGCGGTCGTCATCTGCATTTTTGTCAGCGTGTTTGCCAACGTGCAGGGCACTTTGTTCATGCAGACCTTGATCGACGGCTACATCCTGCCCCTGCTGAAAGAGCAGAGCAGTGATTTTTCCGGCCTGGCCCATGCCATCGCCCGCACGGCAGGCTTTTACGTCATCGGCATTGTTACCGCCTTTGCCCAGGCCCGTATGATGGCTTACGTTACCCAGGGCACCCTGAAGCGCCTGCGCGATGAAATGTTTACCCATATGCAGACGCTGCCCATCAAATACTTTGACCGCAACGCCCACGGCGATATCATGTCGCTGTATACCAACGATATTGATACCCTGCGCCAGATGATCAGCCAGAGCATGCCGCAGCTGCTGAACAGCGCTATTACCATTGTCAGCGTGCTGGTTTCCATGGTTGTACTCAGCGTGCCGCTGACGGTGCTCACCCTGGTCATGGTCGGGATTATGCTGCTGGTCACCAAGTATCTTACCACCAACTCTTCCAAGTACTTTGTTTCCCAGCAGCGTGATATTGGTGCGGTGAACGGCTACATTGAAGAGATGATGAACGGCCAGAAGGTCGTTAAGGTGTTCTGCCACGAGGAAGAAGCCATTGAGCAGTTTGATAAGCTCAATGACCAGTTGTTTGAAAGCGCGGATAAGGCCAACCGTTACTCCAACCTCGGTGGTCCGGCTAACACCCAGCTGGGCAACCTTTCCTATGTGTTCTGCGCTATGATCGGCGGTGCGCTGGCTCTGTCTGGCATGACAGGCCTGACCCTGGGCAAGCTGGCCAGCTTTTTGACCTTCAACCGCACCCTGAACATGCCCATCAGCCAGATCTCCATGCAGTTCAACGCCATCATCATGGCTCTGGCCGGCGGCCAGCGTATCTTTGACCTGCTGGACGAAAAGCCGGAAGTGGACGAGGGCAAGGTCATGCTGGTCAACGCCAAACGCCTGCCGGATGATTCTGTGACCGAAACCAAGGAGCGCACCAACCTGTGGGCCTGGAAGCGTGTGAACGCCGATGGCAGCGCAGACTACCGTGAACTGAAGGGAGATATCGTCTTTAAGGATGTAGACTTTGGCTATGATCCGGGCAAGATCGTCCTGCATGATATCAACCTGTATGGCCGTCCGGGCCAGAAGATCGCCTTCGTCGGTTCCACCGGCGCAGGCAAAACCACCATCACCAACCTCATCAACCGCTTCTATGATATCCAAAAGGGCACCATTGAGTATGACGGCATTGATGTGACCCATATTCATAAAGACGACCTGCGCGCATCCTTAGGCATTGTTCTGCAGGATACCCACCTGTTTACCGGTACGGTTATGGATAACATCCGCTATGGCCGCCTGGATGCAACGGACGAGGAATGCCGCGCCGCCGCCAAGCTGGCCAACGCCGATGAGTTCATCCGCCACCTGCCGGATGGCTATAACACCACGCTGACCGGCGACGGCACCAACCTGAGCCAGGGCCAGCGCCAGCTGCTTGCCATTGCCCGTGCCACTGTTGCGGACCCGCCGGTACTGATCCTGGACGAAGCAACCTCCAGCATTGATACCCGCACCGAGCGCCTGGTGCAGCAGGGCATGGACGGCCTGATGTATGGCCGCACCACCTTTGTTATCGCCCACCGCCTTTCCACCGTGCGCAACTCGGACTGCATCATGGTGCTGGAACAGGGCCGCATTATTGAGCGCGGCACCCACGATGAGCTGATTGCCCAAAAGGGCCGTTACTACCGCCTGTACACCGGCAATTTTGCGGAAAACTCCTGAAATAGCCTTTCTGCCGGATAAGTGCGCAACAAAAGCGCAATCGGCATAAAAACGGAAAATCCCCATAAAAATACCGGGAAGGATTCCACCCTTCCCGGCGTTTTTGTGTAAAATGCCGTCACGCCGCACAAAACTTGACGATGTGGGAATAATTGGCTATAATAGAGGGGAACACAAGGAGGCTGAACCAACACAGCACTCCTTTTTATATAGATGACGCTTTGGAGGGGGGCTGCGCAGAACACTGCCAGCCGCAGGCGTACAAAACTGAACAACCAACACGATAAACTGAGAGGAGAGCTTATACATGGCTACCAAGAAAATTGCTCAGACCGTTATTACTGAGGATAAGTTTTATACCATCGCCGCTGCAAACGGCAAGGTTGTTGAAGTAAAGGATTACAACACCGAGAACGGCGCTCAGATCCAGCTGTGGGATAATGCCAACGCCGAATGGCAGCAGTGGAGCTTTGTGCGCGCCGGCGAGGGCGTGTACCGCATCAAGAACCGTTTCACCGGCAAGATGATGGACCTGGATTGCTCCGGCGTGACCGATGGCACCCATGTTCACCAGTGGGAAGGCGCTAACGCTTCCAGCCAGCTGTGGATCGTGGAGCCTGCCAATGATGGCCGTGTAAAGATCAAGTCCAACCTGGCCGGCAAGTGCCTGGACCTGGTCAACATGAACACCGAAAACGGTGCAGTCCTGCAGATCTGGGCCGATGTGAACGGCGATAACCAGTACTGGACCATCAACGAAGTGACCCGCAAGCCCAAGACCAGCGCCAAGGCTACCGCCGCTAAAGCAAAGGCTGAAGTGAAGGCTGCCGCTGAAAGCGCTGCCAAGACCGTTGACGCCGCTGCCAAGGCTGCTGCCGAAGTTGCTACCGAGGTTGTTGACGCCGTGAAGGCTTCTGCCGATAAGCCGGTTGCCGAAACCGCCGCTGAGGTTGTTAAGACCGCCAAGAAGGCCACCTGCAAGACCAGCACCAAAAAGGCTGCCGAGGCTGCTGTGACCACCGCAAAGAAGGCAGCCGAGGCTGCCACTGCCGTTGCTGCCGTGGCCACCGACGCTGTCAAGGAAGTTGCTGAAAAGCCCGCCGTTAAGGCCGCTGCCGATGAAGCTGTGAAGGTTGTAAAAGAAGTTGCCGAAAAGCCCGCTGTCAAGGCTGCTGTGGAAGCTGCCGATAAGGCCGTGAAGGAAGTTGCCGAGAAGCCTGCTGTCAAGGCTGCCGCCAAGGCCGCTGACGAAGCCGTTAAGACCGTTGTGGAAGCTGCAAAGCCGGTTGTTGAGGCTGCTAAGCCTGCTGTAAAGGGCAAAAACTCCCGCAAAAAACACAGCAGAAAGTAATTTGTTTTAAAGCGTCAGAATACCCCCTGATAAAAAATAAGTTCCGCCCTCAGCACCCCTCGCTGCCGGGCGGGACTTTTTTTGTGCAGGATCAATCCCAAAGAAAACTGCCCGTATCACTCCGGCCAAAAACCGGAAAGGATGCGGGCAGCTGTTTTATCAGAATAACGGAAATAAGAGAAAGCCAAATTTTACAGGAAGCTCTGGATCAAGGTTTTCAGGCCGATCAAAATCAGCACAAGGCCGCCAATGCGCTCCGAAACGGCGCGGTACTTATCGCCAAACACGGCACCAACCTTAACGCCGATGGCAGACAGGGTAAAGGTGGTGCAGCCGATCAGCAGGGCAGCAACCACAATGTTGGCTTCCATTGCGGCAAAGCCGACGCCAACGGCAAAGGCGTCAATGGAGGTTGCAACGGCCAGCGGCAGCATGGCTTTGGTGGAAAAATCGTTGTCCACAGTTTCATCGCCGCCAAAGCTTTCCCGCACCATGTTTACGCCGATCACAGCCAGCAGGATAAAGGCAACCCAAGGGCCAACGCTGTTGAGCAGGTGCTCGAACCGGGAACCGAGGAAGTAGCCAAAGGACGGCATAATGGCCTGGAACGCGCCGAACCAGGCACCGCAGATCAGCGCGTGGGACAGCTGTACTTTGCGCACCGAAAGCCCCTTGCAGATGGAAACCGCAAACGCATCCATCGAAAGGCTGATGCCGATCATGATCAAGTCAAACAAACTCATACCCCAATACCTCCAAATCAAATCCAAGGGCAGAGCCGGGCAAACAAAAAAGACCTATCCGCCCAGCACCTGCACACAGCATGCAGGTGAACCCTGTGCGGATAAGTCTCGTCATTTCAAGTAGTGCCAGAGCTTTTGCTGTTAGCTCATTGTGTTGGCAAAACTGCACGGCTGCTCTTGCCCAGTGCCGCGCCGACTACTCCCTTATTGCCTGAATAGTGTACCATGCGGAAAATTTGTTGTCAATGCGTTAGTTATTACTAACCACTAAAATCCCAGTCATTTTCCGGGTTTTGCCACAAAAATGGGTGTGCTGCACCGCAAAATCAGCCCTGCTGCGCTCCAAAGAGCAATGCAGGCAGAAATAACCGGAATCTTTACCGCCCCCTTGCGCAATGGCGGCTGATAGGGTAAAATAAAAAGACGAAAAAACAAAGGCAACACCGCACAATTCCCGCCTTACGGCTTAAGCACCGCTTCGGCGGCTGC
>OGYH01001748.1_pt1 | contig 19463 bp, 16 predicted proteins | sample 1576511 | NCBI WGS metagenome assembly OGYH01 (sample SAMEA3541522, study PRJEB24748) | human gut metagenome | biome: human gut; feature: human-associated habitat; material: faeces | place: China | collected 2012
CCTGGCGCCCGTAGCACGGGCCGTCTTTTTGCCAGCACCGACCGTCGTCTCCGACATTTTCGCGCCTCGGGCTGCGGTGTAAGCTGAATATAACAAATACGTCCAAGCTTATGACCTGGTATTTCTTTACTTTCTAGAAAGTTATCCCACATAAACACCGCAGCCCGAAGCACCATTTTGCCGCGCAGCGCTCCCGCATTCGTCAAAATGCCGCTCCGGGCTACGGGTCGACGGCTTGCCGCCTGCCGACAAGCAGGGCTTTACCCCAGCTGGCTCACCAGGTTGTCGGTTTCGCGGGCGATGCGCATTTCCTCGTCGGTGGTGACCACGCAAATCTTGATGGGGCTGTCATCGATGGAGATGATGCGGTTCACGCCGATCTGGCCCACCACGTGGTTGCGCTCGCGGTCGAGGATCATGCCCATGTGGGCCAGCCCGTCGAAGATGAGCTCGCGCAGCTCGGCGGAGTTCTCGCCGATGCCGGCGGTCATCACCACGGCGTCGGTGCGGGTCATGGCCGCGTAGAAGCCGCCGATGGCCTTCTGTACCCGGTACACGTACATGTCGATGGCCAGCCGCGCCTGCTCGTTGCCCGCGTCGGCCGCCGCCAGCACGTCGCGCATGTCGGCCGACAGCCCCGACACGCCGAGCACGCCGCTCTCGCGGTTCAGCACGGCATCCATCTCGTCGAAGGAGATGCCCTCGCGGCGCATGATGTAGGTGAGGATGGCCGGATCGATGGAGCCGGAGCGCGTGCCCATCATGAGACCCTCCAGCGGCGTGAAGCCCATGGTGGTGTCGATGGACTTCCCGTGGTTGACCGCCGTGATGGAGCCGCCGTTGCCCAAATGGCACGTGATGAGTCCCAGATCGCGCAGCGGGCGGCCGAGCAGGTTCGCCGCCTGCTGGGCCGCGTAGCGGTGGCTCGTGCCGTGGGCGCCGTAGCGGCGGATGCGGTAGTCGTCGTAGTAGCGGGCCGGCAGGGGGTACATGTAGGCCTTGGGCGGCATCGTGGCGTGGAAGGCGGTGTCGAAGACGGCGACCTGGGGCGTGTTCGGCATGAGCGCGGCCATCATGTCGATGCAGGCGTCGGCTGGCGGGTTATGCAGCGGCGCCAGCTCCTCGCACAGCTCAAGCTTCTCGCGAGCCGGCTCGTCGATGATCACGGACTTGGTGAAGTACTCGCCGCCGGCCACGATGCGGTTGCCGATGGCGTCGATCTGCGAGAGATCGCTGATGGGGCTCTCCGGATCGTCGACGAGCACTTCCAAAAGCTTCTTCAAGCACTCGGCCACGGTCATGTCCGCCACGCGATAGGTGGCCTTCTGGAAATCCGGCGCGAAGGACACGTTCATATAGGCGTCGGGCGTGCCCACCTTCTCGGCCAGGCACTTCATGAGCGACACCTTGCCGTCGGTCTCGATGAGCTGGCTCTTCAGCGACGACGAGCCCGCATTCACTACCAGTATGCGCATGAGATCTCCTCCTTGCACTAAAACGGCCCTTCGGGGCACCGAGAGCGCACAACGTCAACCTGGCATTATACCGTGTCTTCCCCGCTAGACCGCAGGGCCTAAATCAGCTGTTTTAGACACGGCACGCGAAGGCGCGAGCCAAAGCCTCACTGACCCTTGGAACCCACCCGCAGGCAGACACAAGAAGAGCCGGCGCGAGGCCGACTCTTGAATTCGATGGTCGGGTTGACAGGATTTGAACCTGCGGCCTCTGCGTCCCGAACGCAGCGCTCTACCAAACTGAGCCACAACCCGAAAGTGCATCCTTGCGGACAGCGAACGCTATGATACCACAGAGCCCGCCCAGCGCAAGAGAAAAGTCGGCGGAATTTTACGCCTGCCCGCGTTCGGCGAGCTTTTGGGCGAGGTAGTCTTTCGGCACCACCTTCACCACGATGACGCCGTCGCTGATGACGTCGCCGTCCCCGTCGTAGGCGGCCACCTCCCAATACAGCTTGTAACCGGCCTTCGACGACGGTTTGCGCTCGGCGAGTTTCGCCACGCCGCGAGCCACGTCGCCTTCCCGACCGCTCTTCTTGTGACGGATGGTCACCTCCACGCCGAAGGGCTGCTCGGTCTCCAAGTCGCACGCCAGCTCGCCGCCGGCCGAAGCGACCGATTCCAGAAGCGCGATAGTGGCGCCTCCGTGCAGAAAACCAAAAGGCTGCAAAAGCGCCGGAGTGATGGGCATCTCCGCCTCGACGAGGCCCGGCTCCACCTTGGTGAAGTGAACGCCCAGCGTGTGGTTGAGCCCCTGCGTCTCGCGCTTCCGCGCCACTTCCAGGGCCGCGCCCGTCAGATTCGTCTCCGTCATCGCGTTTGCATCCTTTCGCGCCAGGCGTCTTCCCGGCTCCCGCCTACTTCGTTTCCTTTGGGACCGTCCCTGGCCCGGTCGCGGTTCCCGAGGCCCCTGCCGGCACCTTCTCAAGCTCAGGCCGCGCCTCGGCAGTCTCCCACTTGGCGGCCCCGCTGGCTTCAACCTGCTTCACGGCCTCCACCTTGTCGGGCAGCTCGTGCTCCATGGTTTCGGCCTTGCCTTTCAGATCGCGCTTTCCCAGCGGCATAAACGCCTTGATGCGCTGGATGACCACCGCGCCCACGAGGAACGGCAGCCAGAACACAATGCCGCGGTAGACGATGACCACCGCAAGGCCCGTGGCCGAATCGATGCCGAAGAGCGCGAAGGCCACGGTTACCGCCGCCTCCACAACGCCGACGCCCTGGGGCACAAAGGAAATCATAGCGAACAGCGTGGCCACAACATACCCGCAAATGAGCGCTTCTGGGTGGTGCACGCCGAACGCGAAGCCGACGAGCACGAAGCAGCTCATCTCGCAGATGCTGGAAAGGGTCGTCCACAAAAACGACTGCACCGTCTTGCGGGGGTTCTTCGTGATGAGGTGCGCGGCGCTCGAGAAGTTGTGGATGGTGCGCTCCACGGACTCGTCGATGGCCGGCTTCTTGAACTTCGCGAGGATTTTGTCGGCGAGCTTCACGAAGGGCCGCAGCACCTTTAGCACCAGCTGGGGCTTCAGGCCGCCCACGGCGATGACGAACACAAGGCCGCCCACGAGCGCCACGGCCACCAGCCCGAGCGCCAGCCAGCCCGGTTGCAGTCCCACCGTGAAGGTGAGCACGCCGAAGGTGGTGAGCATGATGATGACGAAGCCGGAATCGATGGACAGCTGCATGAGCAGCGCCGCCGTGGTGCCCTTTCCCGCCTGCATGCCGTTGCGCGTGGCCGTGGCCATGACGAGCGACGTGCCGGCCAGGTTCATAGAAGGCGCCACCGTGTTCATGAAGAAGGTGCCGAACACGAGCGAAAGCCCCGTGCGGTAGCTGATGTGCCCGTTCACCGTGTTGAAGCAGGCCTGAAAGCCGCGGCCCTGGGCCAGGTACTTGCACAGCTGGGCCACCACCGCCGCAATGATGAAGAAGGGCGTGCCCTGCTTGATGGTGTCGACGAGCTTCACCAGCGAGTCGCCGGAAAAGAATATGAACGCAAGCACAATGACGACCACCAGGCCGATCATGATTTTCTGCAAATTGCCGCGCATCAGCGCACCTCCGTCGTGGTAGGAGACAGGGGTAGGTGCATCATTATAACGCGCCGCCCACGAACTCCATGAGATCGCTGCGCAAAAGCCAATCGCGCTCGTCGGCCCCCGTGCTTTCCGCATCGGTTTCCAGGAACAGGAACCCGTAGAAGCCCACCGTCACCGGGTCGAACCCATGGTAGGCGAGCACATGGCTGAACCGCTCGCAGAGCGCCGCACCATCGAAGGGGCGCGCCAAGTCGACCTCGGGCGCCGGATTCAGCAGCGACATGGAGTACACCTTGCCCGGATGCGCTGCGTACAGCGCCGCCAGATCGACCGGCGTATCTTCCAGGAAGGCCTCGTAGGTGCGCAGGCCCACGCCGTAGAAAGCCACATCGGTGCCGCCGAGGCCCGCGAAGCGCAGGGGGTTGAACTCGATGGGGGCAATCGTGTCCTCATCGACGCGCAATTCCACGTGCACGGGAATGCTGCGGGCGCCCACCACCTTGTTCACGGCCGCCAGCCACGCCGTGAAGCGGTCGTTCCAGGCGTCCACGATGGCACCGTCGGTGAGGTACATGCGATCGGAAGTATCCTCGGGGCCGGCGAAGTCGTGGCGCAGGATGTTCAGGATATGGGGCGCACCATCCTCGTCGAAGTAGGCGTCCAGGGCGTATTCCATGCCCGCGAGGTAACCCTCGATAAGGTACTCGCTGCTGCCGACGACGCTTTCCGGATAGCGCTCGTGCCAGCCGTCCTCGCGCCGGGCGATATCGGCCACGGCGGCCGCCCAGTCCTCCGGCTCTTCAATAACGTAGACGCCCATCGAGCAAAACCCCACGGAGGGTTTCAGCACCACCGGCAACGGCAAGTCGGCGACGTTCACCGCTTCCAGCCCCGCACGATCGACGGTTTTGTGGAACAGGCCCGGACTTAAGGGCGCGAGCTTCTCGCGCATGGCCGCCTTGTCCTTGAACAGGCGGATGGCGTCAGTGAGCGTCGGATTCTCCACGTGATCGAGAATCCAAGCCAGAGCATTTTCGGAGTTCGTGTAGATGCGCTCCCCCGCTTCCAGGCGCCGGCGCACTCGGCGGCGTCCACCAAGTTCAACGCACGGCCGCCGGCCGTCAGCTTCTCGGTAAACTCGTTGGCGAGCACGGGATGGGCCGAGGCCTCCATCCAATCGAGCAGCGGAACGGAGGCGTAGGGCTCGTCGAGAATGATCATGGGGAACTCCTTAGAACGCCAAAAAAAACAACGGAGCTGCAAAGCGGGCTCCTCGCGGGGAGGAGCCCGTCGGATTACACGAGCTGCGGGTTAGCCCACGTAGAACGACCACTGCACCGAGTCGCCGGCGGTCAGCTGGCGCACGTCGCAGGCTTCCATCACCTGCTCGTCGTTCACCGTGTATACCCAGCCGGAAGCATCGCCTTCCGAGCCATTGGCGATGCCGTTGATTGACGTGACGAACTTGCCGTAGTCGCTGTTCTCCACCTGCACGTCCCAGCCGGCGGCCTCCGTCGCCTGCAGCACCGTGGAGCCATCGGCTACCGTCACCTCGATGGTCTTGGGCTCGGCGCCGGCGCTTTCGGGCATCGTGATGGAAACGGGCACGACGATGTCCTCCGCCGCCTGGCCGGCCTCGATGGGGCCTTCTTCCTCGGCCACCTGGGCCGCCTGCTCGGCCGCGTTCTCTCCGCTGCCGCTGCCGCCGTTATCGGCCGCCTCGCCGGCACAGCCCGGCACTACCAGCAAGAAGGTGAAGGCCAGGGCCACCAAGGCCACGAGCCACTGCTTGGGAAGCTCCGTGATGTCGAATTTGTTCATAGTTCCTTATCCTTTCTTCCAGGGCCCTCTTGCTCGGCTCGGTGTTCCGACTTCGCCGCCGCCACGCCCTTCGGCGCAACGGCGAACCTTACGGTTACTGGTATAGCGCGGGCTTTCCACCCGCATTTCCCGAGGCACGTACCTGCCGCATTCTCATCCACGGCGCGCACCGCGCTCCCACGCGCGGCCCGACGGGCCATTGACGTACCCATTATGGCGCAAAACGGCCGCCCCCGAAAGAGCGGCCGCAAAGGGTTCGACAACCGACACCTTAGGCTTGGCGCAGCACTCCCGTTTCACAATAGGAGCTTTTCGTACCCAAATCGACGCGGTTTCCGCGCGAAAAGTCGGGTCTGTCCTATGGGTGAGGCAAAAACGTGATACCCTGCTCCCCGAAGCGAACGCGCTGTGACTGACGGGTACGCGTGGGAAACCACGGGGGAGCAGCGCGCTTATCCCGCCGACCGTCTGGGGAAGCCTTCTCGCAGGAGGGGCTTGCCCTTTTTCATTGGGCGGGATGCAGAAAATACCGACGCGCCGAGGGCCGATGCGGAAAGCGCAGGGGTCGCGGCAACGCCGGAGAGCCTCAAGAGAAAGGGAATGCCCGTGCAAGACCTCGTTGAACTGCTGAAGAACAACCCCTACCCGGGCCGAGGCATCGTGGTGGGCAAGGACACCGTGTACTACTTCATCATGGGTCGCTCGGTCAACAGCCGCAACCGCATCTTCGCCATCGAACCCGACGGCATCCGCACCGAGGCCCACGATCCCGCGCTTCTGGAAGACCCGAGCCTCATCATCTACCACCCGGTGCGCACGATGGGCGACGCGCTCGTGGTCACCAACGGCGATCAAACCGACACCATCGTGGAGGCGGGTGATTTCCGCGCTGGCTGCATGCAGCGCGAGTACGAGCCCGACGCGCCGAACTTCACGCCGCGCATCTCGGCCATCGTAAACCCCGACGGCTCTTTCGAGATGTCCATCTTGAAGCACGCCGATGGCGACCGCTGCACCCGCGAGTTCTTCGCCTACGAGGGCGTCGATGAGGGCTGCGGCTACTTCATCAGCACCTACCAGGGCGACGGCAATCCGCTGCCCACCTTCGCCGGCGAGCCCATCCCCGTCACGCTGCCGACCCCCGATGCCCTGTGGGCCGCGCTCAACGACGACAACAAGGTGAGCCTGTATGCCAACGTCGGCGGCGAAGTGACCCTCTACAACAAGAACCTCGGCGATTAGGGATGCGAGCACCCTCAACCATGGTTGAGCTTAGCGAAGATACGGGGTGTTCTGACCGAGCGAGTTCCGCAGCGACTGGAAATGCCCAGTGGGCATTTCCACAAAGCGAGGACTGTCTGAGCGAATCAGAATACCGCGTAGCTTCGCCCCCGAGGAGACAGAAAGCCATTAGATAGGAGACCTATGAACGAACTGGAACTTAAATACGGCTGCAACCCGAACCAGAAGCCGTCCCGCATCTTCATGAAGGACGGCAGCGACCTGCCCATTCAGGTGCTGAACGGCAAGCCCGGCTTCATCAATTTCCTCGATGCCTTCAACTCCTGGCAGCTCGTGAAGGAGCTGAAGGAGGCCACGGGGCTGCCGGCGGCCGCTTCCTTCAAGCACGTGTCCCCGGCTGGGGCCGCTGTGGGCCATCCCCTCACCGAGGCCGACCGCGCCATGTACTTCGTGGAAGACGAGGGCGAGCTTTCCCCCATCGCCTGCGCCTACATTCGCGCCCGCGGTGCCGACCGCCTGTGCTCCTACGGCGACTGGGCGGCGCTGTCTGATGTGTGCGACGCCGATGTGGCCCGTTACCTGGCGCGTGAGGTGTCCGACGGCATCATCGCGCCGGGCTACACCGACGAGGCGCTGGAGATTCTGAAGACCAAGCGCAAGGGCTCCTACAACGTGGTGCAGATCGATCCCGATTACGTGCCGGCCGAAACCGAGCTGAAGGACGTCTTCGGCATCACCTTCGAGCAGGGTCACAACAACTTCGAGATCAACGAGGCGCTGTTGGAGAACGTGGTGACCGAGAACAAGGAGATTCCCGAAGCCGCGAAGATCGACATGATCGTCGCGCTCATCACGCTGAAGTACACCCAGTCCAATTCCGTGTGCTACGTGAAGGACGGCCAGGCCATCGGCCAGCAGAGCCGCATCCACTGCACGCGCCTGGCGGGCAACAAGGCCGACCAGTGGTGGCTGCGCCAGATGCCCGAGGTGCTGAACCTTCCCTTCAAGGACGACGTTCGCCGTCCCGATCGCGACAACGCCATCGACGTGTACCTGTCCGACGACGAATGCGACGACGTGCTGCGCGACGGCGAGTGGCAGCGCGTATTCACCGAGCAGCCCAAGGCGCTCACCCGCGAGCAGAAGAAAGACTGGATCGCGAAGATGAGCGGCGTGACCGTGGGCTCCGACGCCTTCTTCCCCTTCGGCGACAACGTGGAGCGCGCCCGCAAGTCCGGCGTCGATTACATCGCCGAGCCCGGCGGCTCCATCCGCGACGACAACGTCATCGAGGTGGCGAACAAGTACGGCATCGCCATGGCCTTCACCGGCATGCGCCTGTTCCATCACTAATCTTTGCGCCACCGCATCGCAGACGTACGCTGTAGCCAGGACGCAAGAGAATGCATCAACGACTGATCTAAAAAGAAAGGGCAAGCCGAACGCAATGTCGGCTTGCCCAAATATTGCACGATCCAGAGGCGATGCCCGAAGCAGCCGCCTTGCCTCTCGCACCTATCCCAAAAGACCGCTAGAGAGCCTGCGCCAAGGCAGCGACCGTCTTCAGAGTCACGCCAGAAACGTCAGCATTGGCCATGGCGCCACCGCCAGCAATGTTCGAGGCGCATGCGCAAGCCATGATCACTGCTTCAGCCGCTTCATCAGCCTGCATTTCCTCTACTGTCGCCTGCAAAGTGGTTCCACCCGTGATAGTGATTGGCCCACTTGCAGCAGCAACTCCGTATTCAGGCATGCTCGCGCAGAGCGCAGCAACCGCCTTCGAGAACACTCCGGAGATTTCTGCCGCATCGGTAATCTTCGTTTGGGTGAAGCTGAAATCGCCCTGCACTTTCATGACGGGAGCAACCGCATCAATTGCCGATGTCTCCTCGGCAGTTGCCGCATAAGCAACCGCATTGTCGCCCGCCGCAGCGTTCATCGCGGGGACAACCGCAGCAGCACCAGCGCTAACTAGCAGTACCGAACTTGCGACAGAACCAAGAAGCTTGGCAGATGTTGTCTTCATAGCTATCCTCCTTTTCTGCTCCAAAAACCTACGCGTTAACCTTCACGAACAAACCAATGGGATGAACCATCGTCTCGCCGTCCTCATTGAAGGCATTCACCTTGATGACGTAGGTTCCGGCCTCTTTGGGCGTCCACTTCACCGTGAACTGCGTGCACTGGTTGTCATCGAAATCGGCAGGAATGTCGTAGTCCATCCAGGTCACGCCCCCGTCGGTGCTGAACTGGATCTTGGAAAGCGGAGTGCGGACATCAGTCCAGCCCCAGGCAAAGCCCGGAAGTTCCACCGTCTCGCCCAGCTTTACCTCTACGCCATCATCCACAAGCCAGCCAGCATTGATGTAGTTCATCAAACCGGCGTAGGCGGGAGAGCTTGTAGCCTTCGTCAGAATATTGAACGGCTCGTCCGTATGAGAGAACTGAACCTCCTGAATGAACTTGCCCCAAGCGCCAGCTGGCATGCCGGGCAGTACCAGAAGCATGGGAGCGCCATTCTCCTGCACCAGAGGCTCGCCATTCAGCTCGTAAGCAACAATGGCATCCTTCATATAGATATCGAGAGGAAGAGCATTGTGGGCGAACTGCCAATTGTCGTAGCATAGGATATTCGCTTGATTCATGCCCTCGAGTAAACCTCCGCAGTCTTCAACCAGGTCGGCAATGGAGACGCCGGTGTACTCGAAGTTACCCACCATACTACCGCCCTGGCCGTTGGTCACGCACTCATGAGCAGCCGCGACGGTCGTCTGGGGGAGCGCCTTCATATCCTCAACCGTATAGCTCTTCTCGTTGACCACACCACGTAACGTGAAGGTATTACCCTGGTCGGTGATAGCCGCCATGTCCAGGTTATCCGGCGGATAGTTATACACCACGAACAAGTCTTTGGCATCGGTGATGTGCTGGTCGAGCGTCACTTCCATCTCCGGCTCTGCCTCGGTACGCGTACCATTCAGATAGTCGGAGCCATGGCCGTGATCGCGCACCCATTCGCGTGACTTCGGATTAGTGATGGCATCCTTGTAGCCGCCCAACGTGGGCTCGTGCACCACATCGTCGAACATTACGAGATCCCAGCTACCATCTTCTTGATAGGCCACCGAATGGCAACTCCAGCAGTTGCCATTGTATTGCTCGACAAAAGTTTGATCACCGTAATGCGCGCCATGCAGCAAGTCGCCCAAATACGGCGAATAGAAACCACCAGCCAGGCCATGGCAAGTGGCGCAATCCTTGTAGGTCATCTTCATGCCGTAGCCGATCTGCACAATAGCATGGAGGGCTGGACGAGTTGAATCACCCATCTTGTCTGCCAAGTCCTCATGACATGAATTGCAGCCGCGATTGCCTGCGTTCAGCATTTCACGATTGGTGTAGTTGTCCTCCAACATATCGCCGGCGCTCTTATTGAAGAACGACAGATCGCCCATCGCGCCCGTCTCGGCCAAATCGCCGGATTCCGCCGCAGCACTCGCCGCTTCATCGGCAGGAGCCTCGGCAGCTGGCTTAGGGGCGTTGGCCGCGCAGCCGCAGATTCCCAAAGCGACAACGACCGTGACAATCAGGGCTGCAAGCACAAGCTTCTTTCTCTTTGGTGTCTTTCGCATGATTCCTCCTTCTCATTCTCTCTTTACCTTGCCGTTGCATGACTCGCATGCGATCTATCCTCTCTCCTCATGCATGCGAGACCGTTTGAAAGCCATCGTAGAGGCAACGAAGCGTTAGCGGCTCGTCTTGCCGGAGTGAAATCGCACTTCTTACGATTTCCACCTGACAGGAAGCATTTCATCTCGAAAAGACGATGGGCACACAAAGCGAAATCGCTAAACTCTAAAGGCTTAAGGGACAAGAATGGGAGGATATATGGGTTCATTGATGTTTCGTCGGCAGTTTCTCGCCATTGCTGCAAGTGCGGCTGCAGCCTGCGCCATGCCTTGGATGCTGGCCGGCTGCGCGGCACCCGATGCGGAAAGCTCCAGCACGGCAGAATCCTCAGCAAGCGATGACGCCTCATCCGGAGCGCCCTTTGACCCCTCTCGCTTCATCGTTCCCGATGCGCTTGGCGACACCTATCAACAAGCTCTGCAAAAAGCGCAGGAAGCAGCGCCAGACGCCCTGCTGTTTGCTTTGCGCTTTTCGCATGTCGTCACGCCCGGGCAGGCAGTCAACTGGGACTACATGTTCGCTTCCCAAAAGGAACTCAAGTACTATATTGTTTTCACGGGCGATGTGACCTCAGTGTCCGAACTGGGAGACTGCACCATGAAGTTCGCCGAATGGGAAAACGTGCCCTCCGTTGACGCCATTACCGTTGATGCAGCGGCAGCTTATCAAAACGTCAGCGAGATCGCCTCTTCTATGACTGAACCGGACAACCTGTACGCCTACCTCATTCTTTATTCCGAAGCGGCAGACACCGCCGCCACAGAGTATTCCTATGTCGACGAACCACTCAACTGGTACTTCGAGTTCGGATTTCAAGATCAGACAGACAATGTCGAGGAAAGCGAATCGGACGACACCATCTCATCTCCTGCGGAGAATGACGAAACGGCCCTCGTCGTCTATGCCGTCGATGCCGAAACAGGAGAGACGCGTTGCGTCACCGAATAGCGCATCTTCGACGTTCGGAGGCATCGGTGTTTCAGCAAATTCAACAGATATTCGCCCTGGTTGTCCCTCAGGGCACCAACCCACACGTCAGATACTGTGGCGCTCGAGTTATCTGCCTTGTCATGATTTGGTTCTTTATCCAAGGAAGCGGCACCGCAGCAGCAAGCCCCCCGTCCTTTTTCCAGGGGGTAGCCGATCTGAAGTTACTCAGCCTGAGCACCCAGTCCCTTGGCGGTATTGTCGGATCGCTCATTGTGCTCCTTGGGCACAAGCGCGCCCTACCACCTCTCGCCCCGACATCAGAAGCCAGCAATAGCGCACAGCCTCCATTTCCAGCCCTCATTTGCGCCGCCGTTCTCGCGCTCGCTCTCGTAGGAAATTTCACGTGCGCAGCAGTCGGACTTTCTCTGCTTTCAGCCCTTTTGCGCATAGTCGCTTGTTCACTTGTAACCATTCTCTTCCTCGAAGCATGTCTCGTTCTGGCAAAATGGTCGCCTCGCACCGCCTTGTCAGTTTTCTTCCTCGTATCACTTTGCCGCATCGTTCAAAACCTGATCATGCTCCCCTTCGAGATGGGCCCTGTTTGGTCGGTGCTTTCTTTGTCGATAGAGCTCGTCCTCGCCGCGCTTTACGTATTCTTCCTTACCAGGCAGCCAAGCACATTACCTGAGGGCAAAAGCGATGCTTCCTGCCAGAAAGCACTCTTTGTAGAACCTGCTGCTCCTTCCCCGTCCGAAGTTGACCAAGATTCCAAAAGCTATCTTCCCTGGCAGTTCATTGCGCACGTTATGCTCTATTACTTCGTCATTGGCGTTCAGCGAACGCAGGAAAGCGCTCTTGCCTCACCCGGACTGCAGACGAATTGCGCCTACTTGTTAGCCAGTACGGCAGCGTTTTGCCTGTTCTCAGCTACTTTCGTACGCACGGGAAATATGTCGAACTATTGGGTGCGTATTCGCCAGATCGCCTTCCCGTTGCTTATCGGCTCGTGCCTTCTAACAGGATTACTTCCCGTTGGTCTTTTGTTCCTCGCACTCATTTTGGAACAAACGGCCTACCGATTCTATCTTCTTTCATCCTATGTCGAGATGTTCTCCATTTGCGACATCACCAACGTGAACGCGCGCCATGTCTTTGCCGTCACGCATCTCGTCATGTATATAGGCATGTTCGTAGGCGGTGTTCTCGGAACCGAAATCCAGCGCGGACCCATCACTCCAACAACTACCATTGCTACGGCGCTGCTTCTTTTCCTTTGTCTGACAGCAGCCTCTTGTTGGCTTGGCAACGACAAATCAGCAAGCAAAGTATGGGGACGCCGCATCGAGCTTACGCCCAAAGGACGCCAAGACAAACTGTATGCCGAAACCTGCAGGATCATTACGAAAAGATACAATCTCACGGCCAAGGAGTCGGAGGTTCTCGAGCACCTTGCGCGCAAACAATCGCTTGATCAAATTGCAGCAGCGCTTGTCGTGTCGAAAAACACCGTGCGCACCCACGTCCGCAATCTCTATGCGAAAGTAGATGCGCACTCGCAATCCGATATCTATCAGCTTTTCAGCGAAATAGAAGCCGAAGTAAAGCAGCGCTAGAAGACAACCTGCTCTCCCGCGAAAGGCTACTCCCGCCCCAGGCTCTTCTCGTGGCGGTTGCGGGCCTCGTCGCTGTAGCGCTGCTTGTAACGCACATCGACCAGCTCGGCCACGATGGCGATGGCCAGCTCAGCCGGGGTCTTAGCGCCGAACTTGAGCCCGATGGGGCGCTTCACCCGATCCCAATCGGCCTCGGAGATGCCCGCGTTGATGACGAGGTCGTGCACCGTAGAGTTCTTCCCCGCGCACCCCATCATGCCCACGTAGTGCACCCCGTTCTGCAGCGCCCAGATGCAGCTTTCCGGGTCGAACATATGCCCGCGCGTGAGCACGCACACATAGTCCTCGGGACGCGCCGGCATGTTGGCCAACTCGTCGAAATTGCCGCCATGCAGCATGATGCGCTCGGCTTGCGGGAATCGCTCCTCGTTCAAGAACGCCGGGTCGTAGTCGACGGCCACCACATGGAAGCCCACGTGATCGGCGAGCTGTGCCACCTCGACCGCCGCATCCGACGCACCGAGCAACCAGACACGCACCTTCCCGAAGAGCGGCTCGCTGGCCCAGGTGAGGCCGTCGAACTGGTCGTTGTGCATCGAAGGGCCGCGGGTAACGTCCTTTGCCTGAAAGGTGTCGCGAGGCGAAAGCTCACGCGAGGCCACGATCTCCTTGGCGTCGTTGCAGAAGAACACGAGCGGCTCGCCATCGGCGGAACCTTGCTTGCCGTACTTCTTCGTGACCTCATTGTCCACGTTGCCCTGGGCGGCAGCTGCATCGTAGACGACCTTGAAGCCGAGCCAAGCCAGATCGCCCTCATCCATGGCGCGCAGAGCGCGCTCAAACGTAGGAATGTCGGCTTCGGTCAGCGTGGCGGCGATGGCCTGCAGCGTCTCGGGGCCGATATGCGGATCGCCCGCCGTTGCCTCATCCGAGAACGCCGGGAAATCCTCCACGGCCAGCATCGGAGTGCGTCCGGCTTGCAGGTCTTCAATGATGGTTGCTATAGTTTCGCGCTTCATTGCTTCCTCCAACAAAAACTTTTTCAAATCTGGTCACAAAATCGAGTTTTGGGTTTTTGGGATAACCCAATTTGCTCCTAAAACTCCTATGTGCAACCAAAACAACAGGGAATGCAACCCATTTTCGTCTATTTCAACCGTCAACAGCCATTCGAAAAACCCAGAACTCGACTTTGTGACCAAAAAATCCAAAATTCTTGTCATTGGCCCGGGATCGGCCGCTCGATCAACGCCAGATTGCCCTAATCGACCGAGCGAATGTGAATCTTACGGTCGGCGTCCAAGGTCATGCGGCCCTCGGCGATGGCGCGCAGCACTTCGGGGTAGATGATGTGCTCCGTCTCGTGGATGCGCGCCTCCAAAGCATCGATGTCGTCGTCCTCCAGCACCGGCACTGCTCGCTGGGCCACGATGGGGCCCTTGTCGTAGTCCTCGTTAGCCAGGTGCACCGTCACGCCCGTCACCTTCACACCGGCATCCCATGCGTCCTGGATGGCATGGGCCCCCTTGAACGAGGGCAGCAACGCCGGATGCAGGTTTAGCACATGGTCGGGGAAAGCGTCGAGCACCACCGGGGTGAGCTTGCGCATGTAACCGGCCATGACCAGGTACTCGGCCCCGGCTTCCTGCATGATGGCAGCGATGCGGGCGTCAGCCGCTTCGCGATCCTCGTAGCAGGAGCGATCGAACACCGTCACGGGAATGCCGACCGCGCGCGCCCGCTCAATGCCGTAGGCATCGGGGCGCGATGACAGCACGTGCACGATTTTCACGGGCAGGCCATTCGCGATCTCGTCGATAATGGCCTGCAGGTTCGTTCCGCTGCCGGAGAGCAGCACGCCGATCTTCAGCTTCTCCATTAGAACAGCTCCCCTTCGTTGGCGTATTGGACCTCGCCTTCGCCAGCGACAATGCGGCCGACGCGGTAGGTCTCTTCGCCGGCAGCGGCCAGGGCGGCCTCCACGGCCTCAGCAGCAGCCGGATCAACAATCAGCACCATACCGAGACCCATGTTGAAGGTCTTCAGCGCCTCCGCCTCCGAAAGATTCGCCTGCTCGCAGGCAAAGCGCACCACCGGCGGAATGGGCCAGGTGCCCAAATCGACCTCGGCGTTCACGCCTGCGGGCAAGGCGCGGTTCAGGTTCTCGGTGATGCCGCCGCCAGTGATGTGAGCCAGAGCGCGGATGCCGCCGGGCACCTGCTCCATGACCGCGCGCACCGGCTTCACATAGATGCGCGTCGGCGTGAGCAGGGCTTCCAGAATGCTCTGGCCGCCCAAGTCCTCGCGAGCCTCGCGCAGCTCCTCCTCGGTACGGCCCTCGATGCACACCTTGCGGGCCAGCGAGTAGCCGTTGGAATGCAGGCCGGACGAGGCGAGGCCGATGAGCACGTCGCCTTCGCGCACGCTTTCGGGATCGAGCATGCGCGGGCGATCGACCAGGCCCACGCAGAAACCGGACAGATCGTAGTCGTCCGGGTCCATCACGCCGGGATGCTCGGCCATCTCGCCGCCGATGAGCGCGCAGCCAGACTGGCGGCAGCCCTCGCCGATGCCACCGACGATCCTGGCCATGGCCTCGGCATCCAGCTTGCCCACGGCCACGTAGTCGAGGAAGAACAAAGGCTCCGCGCCGGTGGCAAGAATGTCGTTCACGCACATGGCCACCAGATCGATGCCCACCGTATCGTGCACGCCAAGACGCTGAGCGACCTTGAGCTTCGTGCCCACGCCATCGGTGCCCGACACCAAAAGCGGATCGGCCATGTCCTTGGCCGCCGCGATGGAGAACAGGCCGCCGAAGCCGCCGATGTCGCCCACCACTTCGGGGCGATAGGTGGAATGCACCGTGTCCTTGATGGCGTCCACGGCACGGGCGCCCTCCACGATATCGACGCCGGCCTCGGCATAGGTCACGCTGTTCTGGTTTTCCATGGGGTTCCTTTCAGTGTCTATGAAACCTCGCCGGCGTACACCGCCTCGAAGTCCTTGCGGGTAAGAAAGCTCTTCTTTGCCACATCGTCGGGAATGGGCACCGGGTAGTCGCCGGTGAAGCAAGCCGTGCAGAAGCCGTCGTGGCCCGCATCGGCGAGCGAAGCGCGCAGGCCGTCCAGGCTGATGAACGCGAGCGAGTCGGAGCCGATCCAATCGTTCATCTCCTCCAACGTCATGTTCGCGGCGATGAGCTGCTCGCGGGTATCGGTGTCGATGCCGTAGAAGCAGGGCCAGAGCACCTCGGGGCTCACGATGCGCAGGTGCACCTCGGCCGCACCGGCATCGCGCAGCATCTGCACGAGTTTCTTGGAGGTGTTGCCACGCACGATGGAGTCATCGATGACCACGAGGCGCTTGCCGGAAATCACGCTCGGCAGCGGGTTCAGCTTTAGGCGAATGCCCAGCTGGCGCATGGCTTGGGTGGGCTGGATGAACGTGCGGCCCACGTAGCGGTTCTTCACGATGCCGTCGGTGAACGGAATGCCCGAGGCCTCCGAATAGCCCAGAGCCGCCGGCACGCCGGAGTCGGGCACGCCGAGCACGAGGTCGGCCTCCACGGGCGCCTCGTCGGCCAGAATGCGGCCCATGGCGCGGCGAGCCTGGTAGACCGACTGCCCGTCGAGCACGGAGTCAGGCCGGGCGAAGTACACGTATTCGAAGATGCAGGCGGCCCGCGGGCACGGCGGCACGGCTTGCTCGCTTACCATGCCCTCGGCGGTGAAGCGCACCATCTCGCCGGGTTCCACGTCGCGCACGTACTCGGCGCCGACGATGTCGAGGCCGCAGGTTTCCGACGACACCACCCAGCCGCGTCCCTCGGGCAACTGGCCGATGCACAAGGGCCGAATGCCATGGGGGTCGCGGAAGGCGTAGAGCGCCTCGGGGCTCGCGAGCACCATGGCATAGGCGCCTTCCAGGTTCTCCATGGCGTAGCGGATACCCTCGCGCAGGTGGTGCGTCTGGCGCGTGAGATGCCCGATGGCTTTGGCCGCCACCTCCGAATCGGTGCCGGCGCGCAGATGTTCGCCCTCGTCGATGAGCTGGGCCCGCAGGTGGTTCGTGTTCACGAGCGTGCCGTTGTGGGCCAGCGCGATGAGCGTATCGTCGATGGCGGAGATGTGCGGCTGGGCCGCCTCCCAGGAAGCCTTTCCGCCGCTCGTGGAATAGCGCACGTGCCCGATGGCCACCACGCCCTCGCCAAGGCCCGCCAGCGTCGCCTCGTCGAAGACCTGGGTCACAAGCCCCAAGTCCTTCGCCTCGATGACCGTGGAGCCGTCGCCCACGGCAATGCCGGCGCTCTCCTGGCCGCGATGCTGCAGGGCCTGCAGCCCGTAGCAGGTCAGGCGCGCCACGTCCTCGCCCGGCGCGTATACGCCGAAGACGCCGCACTCCTCTTCCAACCGATCCGGCTGCTCGCCGGGAAATACGCTGTCAGCCACTAGTTCTCCGCTCGTTCTTGCGCATCGGCGGCGATCTCATCGGCCGCGCCGTCTTCCACCGCCGTGTCGCCCTGGTAGGTATCGGCGCCAACATAGCTGATAGGGACGAATTCAGCAACATCGGCGAAGGTGATATAGCGCCAGGTGTTGTCGGCTCCATCGCACGTACAGAAACCGAAGAGCTTCGTCGCGTCGGCGAGGGTATCGGTGGTATCGGGGTCGGGCGTGACGATAGACTCCTCCACGAGCCAGTCCTTGAAGGCCGTGAACTCCTCGTCGGTGGGATAGTTCGGCGTGGCAATGGAGGCATGGGTCATGGGGACGTGCTCCACAGCGAACGTTTGCAGGCGGTAGTTGCCTTCGGGCGTGAGCAGGTAAATCGTGCGATGCTCGTTGAAGATGGCCGAATCGCGGAACTCGGCAAACAGGGCGAACATGGATCCGTTGCGCATATGGTGGCCGTAGAGGATGTTCACCTCGTCGGAGAAGTCGCCGGCGTTCTCGCCCGAGAGCATGATGGAGCCGCCGAAGGAGCCCTCGCCCAGGCTGAAGTTGTGGTGCAGGTAGTACTCCGAGTCGCCGTCTTTGTGAGCCACCGGGTAGTTGATGATGGTGCCGGGCATGTACACCCACGCGACGATATCCGGGTTTATCGCACGCAGGGCGTCCCAATCGACCACCAGATCGGCCAAGTTGGTCACCTGCCCATCTTCCGGCACCTCGACAACGCGGCTGGCAATCTCCTCGTACTCGTTCTGGCCCTGCCAATAAGTGTAGAACAGATAGCCCACCGAGCCGATGAACACGACGAGCGCAAGCCAGAACACGATGCGCCAGAAGCACCCGCGCTTCTTCTTTTTCTTCTTGGTATCGGTATTCTCTGCGGTAGCCATGAGGCGTCCCCCTTCGATATCGATCTCTCTACCTAGCGTCGGCCCTAGGGGCAGTCGTTCGACCGCGCTGGCTGCGACGTCTTGCCGGCCCTGCGCCGACGTTCTCGCCTCCCCGGCCTTGCGGCCTGCGGGAAACAAAAAAAGCCCCGCAGGGGCCCTGAGCTCACCCCGTCGAACGGGCGAGCATTTACTTCTTCATTTCGTCCATGAAGCCCTTGGCGATGAACACCACAATGACGAGCACGATGATGGCCACAACGACCCAAATGGCCTCCATGGGAACTTCAAAACCGAACAATGACATAGCGGACTCCTTCTATGCAACGGGCCCGTCCTCTGCGCACCCGCCAGCTTGCTGATGTTGGGTTCATAGTACCCTGAACCCCGGGTTGGCGCAAGGAAAAACCCCACAGCGACGGCGAACTGCCTCCCCGGGAGGCGCTACGAGGCGGGGCACTCGCCGAGGCGCTTCTCCAGGGCTTCCACGATGATGCGCAGGGCCTTGATGCGAGCATAGCGCTTATCATCGGATTCCAGCACGATCCAAGGGGCGAACGTGGTCGACGTCAGGCGGAACATATCGTCGATGGCGGCCTTGTACTGGGGGTACTTCTCGCGGTTGCGCCAGTCGTCCTCGGTGATCTTCCATTGCTTGGCCGGGTCGTCCTCGCGATCCTGGAAGCGGCGCAGCTGCTCCTCGGGGCTCACATCGACCCAGAACTTCAGCAGGATGGCGCCCCAGTCGACCAGATCGTGCTCGAACTCGTTGATCTCATCGTAGGCCCGCGACCACTCGGCCGGCGTGGCGAAGCCCTCCACGCGCTCCACGAGCACGCGGCCGTACCAGCTACGGTCGTACATGCCCACGTGCCCCGCCTTGGGCAGGCGCGTCCAGTAACGCCAGAGGAACGGATGGGCAAGCTCGGGCTTGGTGGGCGCCGGCGAGGGGAAGATGGTGTAAGCGCGGGCGTCGAGCGCCTGGGCGACGCGCTTGATGTTGCCGCCCTTGCCGGCCGCGTCCCATCCCTCGTACATGAGAATGAGGGGCACCCGGCGCTGGAACATGATGTTCTCCAGGCGGAACAGGCGATCCTGCAAGTGCTTGCGCTCGGCTTTGTACTCGTCCAAGGTGAGCGCCAGGCTGTGGTCGATCGTGTCCACCTGGGGGTAATTCTTCACAATGGCGAAGCGAGACTTTTTGGGAGCCAGGTCGTGAGCCGCGGCCGCCTGGGCCTCGGCGCGGGCCAGAGCCACGCCGGCAAGC
>OGYH01001753.1_pt1 | contig 19373 bp, 18 predicted proteins | sample 1576511 | NCBI WGS metagenome assembly OGYH01 (sample SAMEA3541522, study PRJEB24748) | human gut metagenome | biome: human gut; feature: human-associated habitat; material: faeces | place: China | collected 2012
CTGCCGGAGCGGTGCTTAAGCCGCAAGGCGGGAATTGTGCGGTGTTGCCCTAACAATTCAGCAAAGCCCGCCCATGACGATGCCCGCATCGTGCCGCACGATCGATATACTTTGCAGCTGCTTTTCAAATAACATCAAACCCTATATTTACTGAGCGGCGCTTCTGCGCCGCGGTCCACCATAATGATTCATTATTCTTTATTACTTATTCTTTTTTTCGCGCCCAACTCCTAATGGTCTCTCTGCCTAATTTTCTTTCGTCAAACTTGCTATTTTCCGTTTTCTCCAAACTTTCACACACTTGTTTGTAAATAATCATGAATTTATCACAAATGTATTGACGATGGGGCAGGTTTGGCGTATGATACAGATATTGAAACAAATATTCCGGCAAACATGAAATTTGAGAAACAATAGTTCGAAACCGTCTTCGTGTGGCAGCCAGCCGCGGGGTATTTGTTGCCGGGTAACCGGGGCGCAAGGCAGTATTGGCCTTGGTTTACCCATTTTTGTGGAACACGCCGCTTTCGCTTGCAACCCTGATAGCGGCATTATAAAAAGGAAAACCATATTAAGGAGGATACCCCATGAAAAAGTCAGTCAGCCGTACCTTGGCCATGGCTTTGGCCGCCTGCATGGCAGCAGGCACTTTGGCCGCCTGTGGAAGCAGCGGTTCTTCCGCGGTCGCTTCCAGCGCAGCTGAGTCTACCGCAGATTCCACTGCCGCTTCCACCGAATCCGGCACCCCGGATTACTCCAATGAGGACCCCATCAACATCCGAATTTATCTGTCGGATAATGCTACCCTTCCTTATAAAGAAGACTGGCTCACCTTTACCGAAGTGCAGAAGCGCTGCAACGTCAACCTGGACGTTGAGGCCATTCCTATTGCGGACTACTCTACCAAGGTTTCTCTGGCACTGAATACCGGCGAGAACGTTCCCGATGTCATCCTGTACCAGTCCACCACCGGTGAGAATGCTTCTTTGGCTCTGAACGGCGCTCTGGTTCCCATCAGCGACTACAGCGACTGGACCCCCAACTTCAACGCCCGCGTTGAGGAAATGGACCTGCAGGACGATGTGGATATGCTGAACCTGCAGGACGGCAAGCGCTACTATATGCCGTCTTTGACCGATAAGCCGTTCTACGACGGCGGCCTGATCCTGCGTGAGGATTATCTGGAATCCAAGGGTCTGGAAGCCCCCAAGACCTTTGATGACCTGTACGAGATCCTGAAGGCTTACAAAGCTGATTATCCCGATTCTTACCCGCTCACCATTTTGGCTGGTCCCCGCGTTCTGTTCCGTATGACGATGCCTTCCTTCGGCATCAGCGTGGGCAAAAACAGCGCCGATGGCTCTTACGTTCTGAGCTATGATTACGACAACAAGGATTTCTTTGCTGGCGCAATTGATGATAAGTGCAAAGAATACTTCGCATTCCTGAACAAGCTCTACGCCGAAGGCCTGCTTGACCCCGAAATGGCTGACCCCATTGATGGTGATAAGTGGAGCCAGAAGATGGCTACCGGTTCTTCCATGGCCACCTACGCTTACTATGACCAGATCGGCGGCGTGGAAGCTGCCAGCGAGATCGACGGCTTTAAACTGCAGATGTATGCACCGCTGGAAGGCCCCGCAGGTGCCCACCACCAGCCCAAGTCCCGCACCGGTTCCGGCATCATGTTCCCCAAAAAGACTGCTGAACGCGATGATTTCGAGCGCATTGTCCGCACCATCGATGAAATGTTCTACTCTGAGGAGAATGCAAAACTGTGGTGCCTGGGTGTTGAAGGCGTGACCTACACCATGGACGGCGACAAGATCGTTTACTCTGACGACATTGTGAACAGTGCTGACGGCATTTATAAGAGCATGCAGCTCAAGTACGGCTGCGGTTCCGACGTTACCCAGATGGTCTGGATCAACGAGCGTGAAATGTCCAAATACGACGAGAACTATGCCGAAATCAACACCGAAGTTGCTGCAATGGATGATGCTATCCAGCCCGTACCTCCCACCCCGCAGTTTGACGACCTGACCGCTGAGGATGCCGCCAGCCTGCGCACCCCGCTGGGCGATACCTTTGAAGTTTGGGCAGATGCTTTCATCACCGGCAAGAAGAGCACCGACACCGATTGGGATGCTTACGTTGCTGAAATGAAGAACCTGAGCATTGACCAGTACCTGCAGATGTACAACGACAACAATAAGTAAAATATTGACCAGTTGATCCTCAGCAGGGGGCATATCCGTGGAGGATATACCCCCTGCTTTTATTTTTAAGGGCAGGCGCTGTTCGCGCCGCCCCCAACCAAAGGAGCGCAATCCATGGGTAAGGCAAAAGCAAAGCTTACGCCGGCCGAAAAGGCCCAGCGGCGTTCGCATACCATCAAGCACCTGAAGCAGTACAGCGCATTATATGCCATGATGATTCTGCCGCTGCTGTATTTCATCATCTTCAAATACGTTCCCATGTTCGGCAACATTCTGGCATTCCGGCGCTACCGCCCCGGCCAGGGTATGTTTGGCACCGAATGGACCCTGCGCTACTTTGAGCGGTTCCTGAAAGACCCCGCTTTCTGGCGCGCATTCCGCAACACGTTAGTGGTTTCGCTGGAAAACCTGGTTATCAACTTCCCGCTGCCCATTATCTTCGCAATCCTGCTGAACGAAGTGCGCAATAAGCACCTGAAAAAGGTTGTGCAGACCATCTCCTACATGCCGCGCTTTATCTCCACGGTGGTCGTTATCGCCATCATGAACGAGATTCTTTCTCCCAGCACCGGCCTGCTGAACAATCTTCTGCACAACGTCTTCGGCATGACCCCCATCTACTTCATGAACGAGCCAGGCTGGTTCCGCCCGCTGTACATCCTGTCGGAATCCTGGCAGTACACCGGCTGGACCGCCATCATCTATCTGGCCGCTATCACCGGCATCAGCAGCGATCTGTATGAAGCCGCTGAGATGGATGGCGCTACCCGCCTGCAGCAGATCTTCCACGTGACCATCCCCTCCATCATGCCTACCATCATGGTCATGCTGATCATGAACGTTGGCCGTATGCTGAGCATTGGCTATGAAAAGGTCCTGTTGATGTACACTCCGTCTAACTCCGGCGTCAGCGATATCATTGATACGCTGGTTTACCGCACCGGTCTGCAGAACCAGAACTACTCTTACGCAACGGCCATTGGCCTGTTTGGCGGCATCATTGGTCTGATTCTGGTTTCAGGCTCCAACGCAATCAGCAAAAAGCTGACGGACGAAAGCCTGTATTAAGTGAGGCAAAAAGATGAGCAAGTATTATAAAACAAAAGAAAACGTCGTTTTTGACACCATTGTCAACCTGGTCATGATCTTTACCCTGCTTGTCTGCTTTTTGCCGTTTGTGTATATGGCAGCGCTGTCCTTCTCCAGTTCCAAGGCCATCATCAACAACCAGGTCCTGTTCTGGCCAGTCGGCTTTAACCTGGATGCTTACAAGCAGATCTTCACCTACCCCAACTTTTTCCAGGCATATGGCAATACCTTTATTTATACCATCGGCGGTACTACCATCGCTATGTTGATGACGATCATGTTCGCCTATCCCCTGTCCAAAGACAACCTGATGGGCCATAAGGTTTTCATGAAGATCGTTGTTATCTCGATGTTTTTTGCTGGCGGCATGATCCCCAACTACCTGCTGGTATCCTCTTTGCACCTGACCGGTACCCGCTGGGCTATGCTGCTACCCTTCTGCATCAGCCAGTTCAACCTGATCATCATGATCAACTCTTTCAAATCTCTCCCGCACGAGCTGGAGGAAGCTGCTCTTATTGACGGCCTGGGCTATTGGGGGATTCTGCGCCGCATCATTGTGCCGCTTTCCACCGCTGCCATTGCAACGGTCGGCCTGTATTATGCGGTGTTCTTCTGGAACGACTGGTTTAATTCTTTGATCTACCTCAATAAGGAGCAGTACCCCGTTATGCTGTTCCTGCGCAACATTGTCAACGGCACTGCCATGGTTGGCGATGGTGCAGGCTCTGCGGATAAATCCTCCCTGGGTATTGCCATCAAGTCTGCCGTTATCATTGTTTCCACCCTGCCCATCATCATCCTGTATCCCTTCCTGCAAAAATACTTCGTCAAGGGCCTTACTGTCGGCGGCGTCAAGGGTTAATGCCCGCCGCACAGCAGGCAGGGCTCTACACCTGCCAAATGCGAGGAATTGTTTATGATAAAACTGGATCATATTTCAACCGAGCAGCGGAACCCGGCAACCAGCCATATTGATGAGGTTTCAACGCTTGAGATCGTCCGCCTGATGAACCAGGAGGACAAAAAAGTAGCCGAAGCGGTGGAAGTGGTTCTGCCGCAGATCGCTGCAGCTGTGGATGTGATTTACGCCGCGCTGCAAAAAGGCGGACGGCTGATTTATTGCGGATGTGGTACTTCCGGCCGTCTTGGCGTGCTGGATGCAGCCGAATGCCTGCCTACATTCAGCGCCGGGCGCGATATGGTGGATGCCGTTATTGCGGGCGGCCAGCGCGCCATGCTGATCCCGGTGGAGGGCGCCGAGGACAACCGCGACCTTGGCAAAGAAGACCTGGAAAAGCTGAATTTCAGCCAGAAGGATGTTCTGTGCGGTATTGCCGCCAGCGGCCGCACCCCCTATGTGCTGGGTGCGATGGAGTATGCCCACAGCCTTGGTGCAGCGGTCATCAGTGTAACCTGCTGCCCCGACAGTGAGGTAGACATCCGGGCTGACATTGGCATTTCCCCCATGCCGGGGCCGGAAGTTATTACCGGTTCCACCCGCCTGAAAAGCGGCACTGCCCAAAAAATGGTGCTGAACATGCTTTCCACCGCCACCATGATCAAGCTGGGCAAAGTGTATGGCAACCTGATGGTTGATGTGCGCGCCAGCAACGAAAAGCTGGTGGAGCGCTGTGTACGCATTGTGCGCACCGCCACCGGTGCCGACAGTGTTGCCGCCCGCAACGCCCTGGAGCAGTGCGGTTACAGCGCCAAAACCGCTATCCTGATGATTCTCTGTAAAATTGACGCCCCCACTGCGGAAGCAAGACTGGAAAAAACACACGGGAGAATTGCGGAAGCGCTGAACAACCTATAATTCAGAATTAACAATTAGGAATGAGTAATTAGGAATTGAATGAATCATTAAAAAAGAATAAAGGCAATACCGCATAATTCTAAGTGCCGATACGGCGAGCGAGGTGCGGCAGATGCCGGAGCGGTGCTTAAGCCGTCAGGCGGGAATTGTGCGGTGTTGCTAAAGAATAATGTTGGTGGACCGCGGCGCACTTGCGCCGCTCAGGAAATATTAGGTTTGCTGCTATTTGAAGCTGAGTGATGAACCATATAACATCCTGTAGGGCGCGCTGCCCTCATCGCGCCGGCGTTCACGGTACGACAATCAAAAATTGTAATACGCCTATACTCCACCACAAATTCCTAATTTCTCATTGCTCATTTCTAATTCATATGAACTCCTACCTCCTAATTCCTAACTCCTAACTAACACTGGTGCTTACCATGAAAATTTTTGCTCAAAAACTTCTGGTGGGCCGTACATTCCTAGCCAATCAGACCGTGACGGTCGAAGACGGCCAGATCACTGCCATTGGTGGCGGGGGTCCGGCCGATTTTTCTGTCTGGGCCTTAACACCCGGACTGGTTGACCTGCACTGCCACGGCGGCCAGGGCTTTGACCCGGAGCTGAATGAACGCCCCCTGCCCGAGTTCCTGACCATCCTGCTGTGCCACGGCGTAACGGATGTGCTGCTCACCCTTGGGGCGGAGCCGCTGCCCACCATGCGCCGGGCGCTGGCGGTGGTACAAACCGCCATGCAGCAGCAGGCCGCAGGCAAACTGCCCGGCGCGCATATTTTGGGTGTTCATCTGGAAGGACCCTTTTTGAGTCCCGAACGTCCCGGTGCCATGCCACCCGCCGCGCTGCTGCCGCCAACCCTCGCCGCGTACCAGACGCTGGTACAGGGGTATGAATCCGTCATCCGGCAGGTGACCCTTGCCCCGGAGCTTCCCGGTGCGCTGGAACTTGGCGCAGCTCTGGCGGCGCGAGGTATCCGGGTGCAGGCCGGGCACACCGATGCTGATTACGAGACCGCCCAGCGTGCTTTTTCTGCTGGATTTACAGGTCTGTGCCATACCTTCAACGCCTGCCGCCCCCTGCGCCACCGCGACCCTGGTGTGGTGGCCGCCGCTCTGCTGGATCCTAACGTGACCACCGAGTGCATCTGCGATCTGGTTCACCTGCACCCCGCCGCTTTGCAGCTTGTCTACCATATGAAAGGCCCTGAAGCGATGATTGCCGTATCCGACAGTGTGGCTACCCATGGTCTGCCCGATGGACGCTACACCGTGGCCGGGCAAGATTATATTGTGCAAAACGGTGTGAGCCGCTGCGCAAACGGCACCCTGGACGGTGGCGGTGTTTATCTGGACGGTGCAGTGCGCAATTTGCAGAGCATTGGGATCCCCGCACAGGACGCCTGCCTGATGGCATCTACCACCCCCGCCGCCCTTCTCGGCCTGCCCCGCACCATCCACCCCGGCCACCCCGCCGTGCTGGTGGGATGGAGCGAAGGATGGCAGGTGGAGAGGGTATGGCGAGATAGTTAGGAGGGAGGAGTTAGGAGTTGGCAACCCCGGCGATCAGCAGCGCGCCGTTGATGAGATACAGCTTGCGGACAAGATGCCCGTGCTGGTCGAGATCAAGCCACTCCACGGCCTCGTGGATAAGGCGGCAGGCCCGCCAGTACAAGGGGAACGTCAGCAGCCCGAGAAACACCGGCCACCCGACGAGCCCGCAGGCCCAAAGGTTCGCCATGAGAATCCAGACGGCGGGCCACCAAAGCTTGAAAACCAGCTCGGCCTTGGCCTTGCCGAGGATGTTCGCCAGCGTCCGCTTCCCGGCCGCGAGATCCGTCTCGATCTCAGGCAGGCTTTGATAATAGAGAATCCCCGCCACCATGAGCCCCACGGGAAGCGCCAGGGCAAGGCTCTGCGCCGAAAAGCCGTTCGCCATTACCGCATAGGAGCCCATAACCATGATAAATCCCATATTCAGGCATACGAACAGCTCGCCGTATCCCCGGCACCCGTAGCGTATGGGCGGCGCGACGTAAAAGACGGCGGAGAGCACGGCAAAGACCACAGGCCCCCACAGCCATTCCTGTCCGCTGTGCCCGATGAGCCACCAGCCGATCAGTACCGTGGACAGCAACAGCCCGATGATGGTCAGGCAAATCTGGCGCGGGCTGATCCAGCCGTTCTGGATGACTTTCGTGCCCCCGATTGTCTCGTCGGTATCCACGCCTTCCAGATAATCAAAAAGATCATTGGCTATGTTGGCGACCGTATGCAGGCAAAAACACCCCACCATCACAACCGCGAAAATCCCCCAGGGCCAATACCCGAGATCCCGGGCCGCCAGCGCCCCCCCAAGCCCTACGGGGATGAGATCCACGATGAAGAACGGCGGACGCAGCGCCTGCCACCACGCCTTGACGAGCTGACGGGAGGTCAGCGTGGGCGCATCCGGACGTTTCGGGGCCAGCGCACGGCTCAGCTTGCTTTCCATGAACCCTCCATAAAAGATCGGACGCACTGCGCCCTCGTCGAATCGTTGCATCGCACCGGCGCGGTTGTACACCGGGAACGCCGGAGGTTCAATCCGGAAGCGTAACCGCCCGCTCAAGCGGAAAGAGGGACGCCCGCCCCGCAGACGGAACCGGGCCGCGAAACAAGGAAAATCCTATGTCCCCTTGACAGGCACCCCTTGCTGCCGTAAAGATAAGCAGCTTTTTATCAAGCACACTCTGGCAGCGGCCTGGGGTGCTCGTTTCGCCCCGCGGCATGGGTCCGCGGAACGCATACGGGTAGAAGGGTCAGGGCCGGGGTGGAAGCAAACCCCCATGTCGAAGGAGACATACCATGGCATACGTTAGCATGAAGCAGATGCTGGAAACCGGCGTCCATTTCGGTCACCAGACCCGCCGTTGGAACCCCAAGATGCGCCCGTTCATTTTCGGCGCCCGTAACGGTATCCATATCATCGACCTCCAGCAGACCGTGAAGCTGTACCGCACCGCCCACGACAAAATCGTGGAAACCGTCGCCAACGGCGGCCGCGTGCTGTTCATCGGTACCAAGCGCCAGGCTCAGGAAGCCGTCGCCGCCGAAGCCGGCCGCGCCGGTCAGTTCCATGTGACCAACCGCTGGATGGGCGGCACCCTCACCAACTTCGCCACCATTCAGAAGAGCATCGAGCGCCTCAAGAAGCTCGAAGCCATGTTCGCCGACGGTTCCGTGAACCGCTACCAGAAGAAGGAAATCCTGACCCTGCAGCGCGAAATGGCCAAGCTTGAGCTGACCCTCGGCGGTATCAAGGACATGGATCGCCTCCCGCAGCTCGCCTTCATCATCGACCCCAACCGTGAAGAAATCGCCGTCAAGGAATGCCGCAAGCTCGGCATCCCGATCGTGGCCGTCACCGACACCAACTGCGATCCCGACGTCATCGACTACATCATCCCCGGCAACGACGACGCCATCCGCGCCATTAAGCTTTTCGTCACCGCCATGGCCGAAGCCTGCCTCGAAGGCGAAGCCATGCGCAAGGATTCCAAGAACAAGGACGCCGAGGAAGAACTGAAGAAGGCTGCCGACGCCGAAGCCAAGGCTGAAGAAGCCCCCGCTGTCGAAGCCGCCGCCGAATAACCAACGTTTTCCGGAGATTCTCATGAGCATCACTGCTGCTATGGTTAAAGACCTGCGCGAAAAGACCGCCGCGGGCATGATGGACTGCAAGAAAGCCCTTACGGAATGCGACGGCGACATGGAAAAGGCCGTCGACTGGCTCCGCCAGAAGGGTCTTTCCAAGGCCGCCAAGAAGGCTGGCCGCGCCACCTCCGAAGGTCTCGTGGGCTTTGAACTGGCCGCCGACGGCAAGTCCGGCGTGGCCGTCGAAGTCAAGTGCGAAACCGACTTCGTGGCTCGCGGCGACAAGTTCCAGGGCTTCGTGAAAGACATGGTGGCCCAGGTCGCCAAGGGCGAATACGCTGACTCCGAAGCGCTGCTCGCCGCTCCTTTCGTGGCCGACGCCTCCGTCACCGTGAAGGAAGCTCTTGATGGCGTTATCGCCACCACCGGCGAAAACATGGGCCTCGGCAAGTTCGCCAAGATGGAACTCGCCGCCGGCAAGTCCGGCCTGATCGGTGGCTATCTGCACTCCAACGGCAAGCTTGCCGTACTCGTGGAAATGCAGACCGGCAGCGACGCCGCCGCGGCTTCCGAAGCCTTCCACGAAGTGGCGAAGAACGTGGCCATGCAGATCGCCGCCGCTTCCCCGCTCGCCGTGTCCGCCGAGGGCCTGAACCCCGAAGTGGTCGAACACGAACGCGAAGTCTATCGCCAGAAGGCCCGTGAAGAAGGCAAGCCCGAACAGATCATCGAAAAGATCGCCGAAGGCGCGGTCAAGAAGTTCTGCAAGGACGTGTGCCTGCTCGACCAGCTCTATATCCGCGACGACAAGATGACGATCAGCGATCTCATCAAGGGCGCCGCCAAGACCATCGGCGAGCCGATCACCGTGATCCGCTTCGTGCGGATTCAGCTCGGCGCCGAATAGTTTACGCCACTGACTGCAAAAGGGGGGCCATGCCCCCCTTTTTTGTAATCGCAACCGCAGGATCCGATAATGAGTCTCTATTCCGGCGCGCATGTGCTCATCACGGGAGGGTTGGGGTTCATCGGCTCCAATCTTGGCATCCGCCTTCTTGAGGAAGGCGCTTCCGTTACGCTCGTCGACAGCCTTATCCCCGAGTATGGCGGGAATCCGGCAAACATTCGCGGTTACGAATCCCGCCTCAAAGTCAATATTTCCGACGTCCGCGATCCCCACAGCATGAAAACGCTGGTGAAGGGGCACGACTTTCTGTTCAATCTCGCCGGACAGACCAGCCATATGGATTCCATGGCCGATCCGTATACGGATCTGGACATCAACTGCAAGGCGCAGCTTTCCATCCTCGAAGCCTGCCGGAACGCCAATCCGGGCATCCGCATCGTATTCGCCGGAACGCGGCAGATTTACGGCAAGCCCGACTATCTGCCCGTGGACGAAAACCACCCCGTCCGCCCCGTCGACGTCAACGGCATCAACAAGATGGCCGGCGAATGGTACCATATCCTCTACAACAACGTGTACGGCATCCGCGCCTGCTCGCTGCGCCTCACCAACACCATCGGGCCGCGTATGCGCATCAAGGACGCCCGCCAGACCTTCCTCGGCGTGTGGATCAGGCAGGTGCTCACCGGCAAGCCGTTTGAAGTATGGGGCGGCGAACAGCTCCGCGACTTCACCTATGTCGATGACTGCGTGGACGCCATGATGCGCGCCGCGCTGCATGAGGAAGCCTTCGGCCAGATTTTCAACATCGGCGGCGGCAAGCGGATTTCCCTGCGCGATCTCGCCGATCTCCTCGTGGACACGGCGGGCGAAGGGGCTTATGAAGTCCGGGAATACCCCGCCGACCGTAAAAAAATCGACATCGGCGACTACTACGCCGACGACAGCCGCCTGCGCTCTCTCCTCGGCTGGGAACCCCGGACCCAACTCAGGGACGGCCTCCGGCAGATCATCGACTATTACCGTCCCCGGCTTCAGGACTATTTGTAAGGATTGCCATGAACGCACCCCTCATCCCACAAGCCAACCCCGGCGCGGCGTTCCGCAGCCGGCGCGACGCCCTGCTCAAGGCCGCCGCCGACGTGCTGGACGGCGGCTGGTACATCAACGGCAAACAGGTCCGGCAGTTTGAAGAGTCGTTTGCCGCGTTCTGCTCCGTGAAACATGCCGTCGGCGTGGGCAACGGGACTGATGCTATAGAGGTGGCCCTGCGTGCCCTCGGCATCGGCAAGGGCGGCCTCGTGTTCACGGTGTCCCATACCGCCGTCGCGACCGTCGCCGCCATCGAATGCGCAGGAGCGACGCCCGTACTCGTGGACGTCGATCCGGTGACCTATACCATGTCGCCGGAAAGCCTCGCCAAAGCGCTTGAGGCCGCCCGCGCGGGCCGTTATCCGGGCAAACCCGCCGCCGTGCTGCCGGTCCACCTCTACGGCTGCTGCGCCGATCTGGATGCGATCCGCGCCGTCGCGGGGGACCTGCCACTCATCGAAGACTGCGCACAGGCCCACGGCGCGGCCTATAAGGGCCGTCCCGCCGGGTCCACCGGCATCGCCGGGACGTTCAGCTTTTATCCGACCAAGAATCTCGGCGCGGTGGGCGACGGCGGTTGCGTCGTCACCTCCGACGACGCCCTTGCCGAACGTATCCGCAGCGTGCGCGAGTACGGCTGGCGGACGCATTACCTGAGCAGCGAGCCCGGCATCAATACCCGGCTCGACGAATTGCAGGCCGCCTTCCTCAATGTCCTCCTGCCCGAACTGCCCGCCAAGAACGCCAAACGCCGCGCGCTGGCGGAGATCTACCGCCGCGAGCTGTCCGGCGTCCCCGGCCTTGTCCTGCCGACGATTCCGGATGCCGTGGAACCGGTTTACCATCTCTATGTCGTCCAATGCCCGGATCGCGACGAGGTGCAAAGGCGGCTCCGCGACAGGGGCGTGGGCACTGCCGTCCACTACCCCTTCCCGGTGCATCTTCAGGATGCCTACCGGGGCAGCGTGGCGCTCGCGCCGGACGGCCTGCCCGTTACCGAGGCGATCATGCCGCGCATCCTCAGCCTGCCCATGTATCCCGAACTCTCCGAGGCCGACGCCGTTGCCGTCGCCGGAGCCGTCCGCGATGTCGTTTCCTCTCTGACCAAGGAGCGTACATGAGTTCCGACACGTCCGGAAAACCCACCATTACGGGTCTGGTCCTCACCTACAACGGCGAACGCCTGCTCGGGAAATGTCTTGAGTCGCTCGCGTTCTGTGACGCCGTCATCGTCGTGGACTCATTTAGTTCCGACGCCACGGAATCCATCGCCCGGGAGCACGGCGCGACGTTCGTGCAGCATCCCTGGAGCGGAGCCCTCCCCCAGTTTGAATACGCCCTCGGCCTCGTCGAAACCGATTGGGTGGTTTCCCTCGATCAGGACGAAATCTGTTCGGAACCGCTCCGTAACGCCATCCTCGCCGCCCTGCCCGGCGCGCCCGCCGATCTCTGCGGCTTCACTCCGGCGCGGCGCTCGTGGTACTACGACCGTTTCCTCAAGCACAGCGGCTGGTATCCCGATCGCCTCCTGCGCGTTTTCCGCCGCAACGGTGTCCACTTCACCCAGAGCGGCGCGCACGAGCACATCGACCCCAACGGGCGCACGCGGGAACTCGACGGCGACATCCTGCACTATCCCTACAAACATTTCCGGGAACATTTGGACAAGATCAACTCCTATGCCCAGCAGGGGGCCGACGATCTCGCGGCGCGCGGCAAAAAGGGCGGCCTCGTCCTCGGCGTGCTGCACGGCATCGGGCGGTTCCTCCGTATCTACCTGCTCAAAAAAGGCTTCCTTGACGGCAAGGCCGGGTTCATCAACGCGGTCCACGGGGCGTTTTACGCGTTCCTCAAATACGTCAGGGTCGATGAAGGCAACTGGGGTTTTCCCTACAACCACCGTTAAAAAAGGGAGAGGACATGGCCGAACTCAAATACAAGCGCGTACTGCTCAAGCTCAGCGGCGAGGCGCTCGCCGGGGAAAAACAGATAGGTATTGACCCCCATACGGTTTCAAAGATATGTGCAGAAATAGCCGATGTGGTGGATATGGGGCTTGAAGTCGCGCTGGTCATCGGCGGCGGCAACATTTTCCGGGGGCTGTCCGCGTCCGCCGAGGGCATGGATCGTTCCTCCGCGGACTACATGGGTATGCTCGCCACAGTGCTGAATGCGCTTGCCGTGCAGGACGCGCTGGAAAAGACCGGCCATCCCACCCGCGTGCTTTCGGCCATCGCCATGCAGGAAGTCTGCGAACCCTATGTCCGCCGCCGCGCCATGCGGCATCTGGAAAAGGGCCGCGTGATCATCTGCGCCGCCGGGACGGGCAATCCGTACTTCACCACGGACACCGCGGCGGCTCTGCGCGGCATGGAGCTCAAGTGCGACGCCATCATCAAGGCCACCAAGGTCGACGGCGTTTATGACAAGGACCCCATGAAGCACGACGACGCCGTGATGTTCAAGCACCTCAGCTATGAGGAAACCTTGCGGCGGCATCTCAAGGTCATGGATTCCACGGCCATCACGCTGGCCCAGGAAAACCAGGTCCCGATCATCGTGTGCAACATGTTCAACGGCAGCATCAAAAAGGTGGTCACGGGCGAGAACCCCGGCACCACCGTCGAAGGAGATTAAGCGTTATGGATAAAGAAAGCGTCTTGCTGGATTCCGAAGATCGTATGGACAAGGCTCTCGGCGCGCTGGATCGCGACTTCAGCCGCCTCCGCACCGGCCGCGCCTCCACCGGCCTTGTGGACAACATCAAGGTTGATTACTACGGCACGCCCACGCCCATCAGCCAGCTCGCGTCCGTCGCCATACCGGATAGCCGCACCATCACCATCCAGCCCTGGGATCGCGGCGCGTTCGCCGGCGTGGAAAAGGCCATCCTCAAGTCCGACCTCGGCCTGACCCCTGTGAACGACGGCAAGATCATCCGCATCTCCATCCCGCCGTTGACCGAAGACCGCCGCAAGGAACTCGGCAAGCTCGCCCGCAAGTCCGGCGAGGAAGCCAAGGTCGCCGTCCGCAACGTCCGCCGCGACGCCAACGACCAGCTCAAGAAGCTGGAAAAGGACAAGGCCATCTCCGAGGACGAACTCAAGAAGGCCACCGACGACGTCCAGAAGCTGACGGACAAGTACGTGGCCAAAGTCGACGAAAAGTGTGCGGCCAAGGAAAAGGAAATCATGGATCTGTAAGAGGTAAGAGCGGGAAGGGGAGGAGACCATATGAAAAAGGTTCCCTTCTCCCCTTCCCGGCCCCTGCCTTTCATTCTCCTAGGGTTTTCGGCTGATGGGAGCGGCGGATTGGTTCTCCTCGAAAGGCAGGGAAAACTCTGTTCAGACAGGTTTCCTTTGAAAGAGTATCCATTTCAAAGGTTCACCCTGCCGGAACATGCCGTTTTCGGTGAAATTCCCACCGCGCGGCGTGCCGGAACATCCGGCCTTAGGCCATTTCAAACCTGAAAGGCCTGACAGCCGCATACCATTGAGGGGTTGGAGAGCGCCGTTTCCGTTTTCCCTTCGGTCTTTTTACGTTGTTACGCTGAGGTTATCTGACGTCCATGTCCGAACCTTCCCCGCTTCCGATTCCCGCCGCCTCGCTCCCGGCCCACATTGCCATCATCATGGACGGCAACGGCCGCTGGGCGCAGGAACGCGGCCTGTCCCGCAGCGAAGGCCATAAGGCCGGCGTCCGCGCCGCCAAAGCCATCGTGACCGAGTGCCGCACGCTCGGCATCCGCCATTTGACGCTCTACACCTTCTCTCAGGAAAACTGGGGCCGCCCCAAGGATGAAGTCAGCCTGCTCTTCCAGCTGCTGGTCAGCTTCCTTGGCGAAGAGCTCCCCTCCATGGAGCGCAACGGCATCAGCCTGCGCGTATTCGGCGAGCTCGACGGCCTGCCGCTTCCCGCGCGCACGGCCCTGCGCCATGCCATGAACCGCACGGCGAAGTGTTCCGACATGATCGTCAATCTTGCCCTCAATTATTCGGGGCGGGAAGAAATCCTCCGGGCCGCGCGCCTGCTCATGCAACAGGGCGTCAAGCCGGAAGCGGTGACGGAAGAGACGTTTCGCTCATGCCTGTATTCCGCGGGGCAGCCGGACCCTGACCTCATCATCCGCACCAGCGGCGAGCAGCGTATCAGCAACTACCTGACCTTCCAGAGCGCCTACAGCGAACTCTATTTCACGTCCACCTATTGGCCCGACTTCACGCCCGAAGCCCTGCATAGGGCTCTCGTCGAATATGCGGGCCGCAATCGCCGTTTTGGGCTGACGCAGGAGCAGATTCAATGATCATCGCCTCAAAACATTTTCCGAGGATCATCACCGGCGCCGTGCTTGTGAGCGTCCTCGGAACCGCCCTCTACCTTTCCGGGCCGTACCTTTTCGGCCTGCTGCTCCTGTTTACGCTCGTCGGCCTGTGGGAATTCTACGCCATGTTCTGGCCGCTCAAGGCCAACATCGGCGGGCGTATCCTCGGCCTTGCGCTCGGCGGCCTGCTCATCACCGCCGCATGGATGCGCCCCGAAATGGTCGTCATGGCCCTCGCCCTGTCCACGCTGATCCTCGCCTGCATGTTCCTGTTCTGCTGGTCGCACGACGACAAGTACCGCTTTACGCGGGTCGCGGTGCTCGCCGGGGGGCTGCTGTACGTTCCCATGCTGATCATGCCCGCCCTGAATTTCTCCATTCACGAGCAACTGCTGCTCATCTGTACGGCGGCGGGTTCGGACACGGTGGCCTATTTCTTCGGTATGCGCTTCGGCAAGCACAAAATCTGGCCCAAAGTCAGCCCCAAGAAGAGCGTCGAAGGCAGTGCCGCCGGGCTCGCCGCCAGCGTGGCCGTGGCGGTCTGCTTTGGCCTCGCATTCGGCGTGCCCACGACTGGCATCAGCGACTACGCCCTGCTCGGCCTCGTGCTCGGCGTCATGGCCCAGCTTGGCGATTTCTTTGAATCGGCGCTCAAGCGTTCCCGTTCGGTCAAGGATTCAGGCAACGTCCTGCCCGGCCACGGCGGGGTCCTCGATCGTGTGGACAGCCTGCTGTTCGTGATCCCGACCTACGAGTGCGCCAGAGCCCTCGTGACATTTTTCTAAGACGACTGCTTTTGCAATGCAGGAAAGCTTGAGGAAGGGAGGGAAAGCTTTCCCCATGAATGTTTTCCCTCCCCTCCTCAAGTCTGCCGACACGGAGGCCACCCCTTCCTTGCAAAAGGCTTTTGCGCTTATTGCATCCCTGTCCGCAGGGGCAGGGAAACACTGAACGTCTCGGCACGCACCGCCGCCGAAACGCCAATACCGGGGAAGTTTCAGGACTTCCCTTTTTCGCACCGGGAAACGCATGATCCGCTATATCACAGAACTTCCTTCGTCCGAATGGGAAAACAGCTTCCCCCGCCCTGTCGTCCTCTTGGGCAGCACGGGCTCCATCGGCGTCAATACGCTGCGCATCATCGAAAAGCATCCCGATCTGTTTCAGGTCGTGGCGCTGGCCGGGGGACGGAATGTCGAACGCCTGATCGAACAGGCCCTCCGCTGGCGTCCTCCGTATCTGGGCATCCAGACCGAAGAGGGACGCAAAGCCCTGCTCGCCGCTCTTCCGTCCGGCTATGAACCCGAGATACTCGTGGGTCCGCAAGGGTACGCGGAACTGGCCTCCTTGCCCGAGGCCTCCACGGTCCTTTCCGCGCAAATGGGTGCCGCCGGATTGCGGGCGACAATGGCCGCCGCCGAAGCGGGAAAGGTCATCTGCCTCGCCAACAAGGAATCCCTCGTGCTCGCCGGGGGGATGCTCCGGGAAACCTGCGCACGGACCGGGGCGGTCATCCTGCCCGTGGATTCCGAGCACAACGCCGTGTTTCAGGGCCTGCGGGGGCGCAACCCCGAAACGGTCAGGCGGATCATCCTCACGGCCTCAGGAGGCCCTTTCCGTGGCAAGAAGCGGGACTTCCTCGCCACGGTGACGCCCGCGCAGGCGCTCAAGCACCCCAACTGGAGCATGGGCGCGAAAATCACCATCGACTCGGCGTCGATGATGAACAAAGGGCTGGAGATCATCGAAGCCCATCACCTCTACGGCCTGCCGCTGGAACGCATCGGCGTACTGGTCCATCCGCAGTCGCTGGTGCACTCGCTGGTGGAGTTCGAAGACGGCTCCCTCATGGCGCAGGCGGGAACCCCGGACATGCGTATGCCCATCGCCTACTGCCTCGCATGGCCGCTCTGCCTCGACGCGGGCGTTCCGCCTCTGGATCTTGCCCGTTCCGGCGCCTTGACCTTCGAGGAGCCGGACTTACATTCCTTTCCGTGCCTTGAACTCGCCTGCCGGACTATCGGCAAAGGTTCCGCCCTGCCCGTTGCGCTCAACGCGGCCAACGAGGTCGCGGTCGAGGCGTTTTTGTCCGGCCGCATCGGCTTCATGGACATTCCCGACATCATCGGCCGGGCACTGGACGAGTGTTCGGCCCCCGATCCGGCTTCGCTCGAAGCCATCGAAACCCTTGACCACGAAACCCGGCTCCGCGTCGGCCTGTGGATAGAGAAGGTGTAAATGGACTTTCTGCTCAACATACTCTCGCACTGGGAAAGCGCCCTCGCCGTGCTGCTTGTCCTTGGCGGCCTCATCTTTTTTCATGAACTCGGCCATTTCGCCGTCGCCCGCCTGTTCCGTATCGGCGTGCGCACCTTCTCGCTGGGGTTCGGCCCCAAACTCCTCAAGCTCCGGCGCGGCAAAACCGACTATTGCCTCTCCCTGATCCCCCTCGGCGGCTATGTGGCCCTTGCCGGGGAAGAGGACGAAGCCGAACAGCCCGATCCCAAAGGTAAAGAAATCGACGGCGTATTGTTCGCCCCCGAGGAATTGTACTCCGGCCGCCCCGCGTGGCACCGCCTTCTGGTCGTCCTGGCCGGTCCGGTCGCCAATTTCGTGCTGGCGCTGATCATTTATTGCGGCATCGCATGGGCGCAGGGCCAGACCTATCTGCTTCCCGAGGTCGGAGACGTCACCCCCGGGACTCCCGCCGCCACGGCCGGCATCCTGCCCGGCGACCGCGTGCTGTCCATCGACGGCAAGCCCATCGAAAACTGGAACGCCGTCGCGGAAGGCATCGGAGCCGGAAACGGCAAACCGGTAACCATCGTGCTGTCGCGCGGCGGTTCGGAAGTCACGTTGAGCCTCACCCCCGAAGCCAAGACCCGCGCCAATATCTTCGGCGAGGAAAAACCCGCGTGGCTCATCGGCATCCGGGCGTCCACCGCGACCGGGCACCTGCCCCTCGGCCCCGTTGAAGCCATCGGAGCCGGATTCAGGCAGACGTGGGACATGATCGCCTTCACCTGTGAGAGCTTCGTCAAGCTCGCGCAGCGCGTGGTTCCGCTGGACAACGTGGGCGGCCCCATCCTCATCGCCCAGATGGTCGGCCAGCAGGCCGAACAGGGCCTTTCCGCCGTACTGCTGCTCGCGGCACTCATCAGCGTCAACCTCGGCATCCTCAACCTGCTGCCCATCCCGATCCTCGACGGCGGGCACATCGTCTTCTTTACGCTTGAAATGATCATGGGGCGCCCCGTCAGCGACACGGCGCGCGAATGGTCCGCGAAGGTGGGTATGGCGCTGCTGCTCGGGCTGATGATCCTCGCCACATGGAATGATTTGACAAGGCTGTTCTCATGAATACCACGCTGATCATGAACGCCTCCGAGGGCCGCATCCAGTTTGTGCTGGAGCAGGAAGGCTCCCTCGCGTGCGCGCAGGAATGGAGCGCCCCCTCCAAGGGGACCGAACTGTTGACGCCCGCACTGGCGGACGCCTTCCAGCGTCTTGGCATCATGCCTTCGGACATCTCCCGGATCGCCTGCGTAGCCGGTCCGGGGAGCTTTACCGGCCTCCGGCTCGCGCTGACGACCGCCGCCGCCTTCCGCCGGGCTACCGGAGCCGCCGTTGCGCCGCTCAATGCGCTCCAAGCCCTCGCGGGCTCCGTGCCCTTCGGCCTTCTCTTTCCCGCCCGCGAAACGCGCATCCGCGTGATTACCCACGCCCGGCGCGGCCTTGTGCACGGGCAGGATTTTCTGTGCGCCCCCGGTTCCGCCCTGCCTTCCCCCGTGGACGAGCCTGTCATGTGGGAAATCCCGGCGGCCTGCGGCGGAGAGCGCCCCGACATCATGCTCGGCAGCGGCATAGCCCGCAATCTGCCTCAGCTTCAGGAACTCTTCGGCGATTCCGCGCCCCTCTTTCTGCCCGCCCTTACCCATCCCACAGCGCAGGCATTGCTCGATCTGGCTCTCGCCCTGCCTGACGGAGCATGGGGGCACAAGGATCTCGATCCGCTCTATCTCCGCCCCTGCGACGCCGTGGACAACCTCGCCTCCATCGCCGCCAAGCGCGGTCAGACTCCCGAAGAGGCCTATGCCCAGCTCGACAAGCTCCTGCTCCCTTCCGCCGAGGAAGTCGTACGGGGAAGCAGATGAAGATTGGGAGGTAGCACGGCAGGAGTCCCTGTCGGGCAACAAACAAAGAAGAAAAGAACGGCTTATTGGGCAGCACCAATAAGCCGTTCTTTTCTATAAAACCGTGATGAAGGATTCGATAAAGTCAAAAGTCTTTGAAG
>OGYH01001775.1_pt1 | contig 19174 bp, 16 predicted proteins | sample 1576511 | NCBI WGS metagenome assembly OGYH01 (sample SAMEA3541522, study PRJEB24748) | human gut metagenome | biome: human gut; feature: human-associated habitat; material: faeces | place: China | collected 2012
CTTGTGTCGTTTCCGCCTTTTAACAGCAGAAAATTTTCATCCTGGAAATGTTCCAGGGAAACCGGAGGGATGCGGGAGTTTAAATGACGTTCTTCCCGGATGTCAGAGGCAGTCAGTGCATAGTTTTTCATGGTCTCATTCACTGCAAAGCGGGCAGGAACCGTGAGAAGCAGATGTTCTTCACAGAAGAAGCGTTTGCTGTAAACAGCCGGATCCATGCTGCGGTTATCGATCAGAAAATCCAGGGAGCCTGAGAAGAGCCGCTCGGTCAGTTCCGAGGTGGTGGCTTCCATCAGATTCAGGTGAACCTGGGGGTATTGTTCATTAAAGCGGGAGATCAGGGGCGGCAGAACATAGGAGGTAAACAGGTTCGTGCCGCCAATGGAAAGGGATCCGCTTTTTAACTCCCGCATATCGTTGATATAATTCTGAAATCCGTTCTCTACGTCCATAATGATCTCAATGGAGCGGATATATTCCTTTCCCAGATCGGTCAGCTGGATGGGATTGGAGCTGCGGTCAAAGATGGGGAAGCCAATCTGGGCTTCCTCTTTTTTTACTGCGGCACTCAAAGATGGCTGGCTGATAAACAGGTTGCGGGCGGCTTTGGAAAAGCTCATTTCTTTGTAGACTTCGTAAACATATCGCATTCCCTGAAACATCGCATCCTCCTAATATAGATTATAGTCTATAAAATGTATGATTTTATAAGTATTTGAAAATAGTTTAGTGCTAAATTATACTAAAGTCAAGAACTGTTACGAACAAACAATATCTTCCTGCGAAAATGCGGGACCGAGGCAGCAGATGAATCGCTGGATGTGGAAGCGTGCCTGGCTGCAGGAATATGGATGGATACAGGGGAGGAAAACGAAGATGAAGGAAGATGGAAAGAAATATCGTCTGGAGCATGATTCCATCGGGGAAAAAGAAGTGCCGGAGGATGCTTATTACGGAGTGCAGACTCTTCGGGCCTATGAGAACTTTAATATTACCGGACTGAAAATGCATCCGGAACTGATAAACAGCGTGGCGCAGATCAAGAAAGCAGCAGCCATCACCAACTTTGAAGTGGGTGAACTGGATAAGAAAAGAGCGGCCGCTATCACCCAGGCCTGCGACGAGATCATTGCGGGAAAGCTGCATGACCAGTTTATTGTAGATCCGATCCAGGGCGGTGCAGGAACTTCGCTGAATATGAATGCCAATGAGGTGATCGCAAATCGTGCCATTGAGATTTTAGGAGGAAAAAAAGGCGATTACAGCCTGGTAAACCCAAATGACCATGTAAACTTTGGTCAGTCTACCAATGACGTATTTCCTTCCTGCGGCAAAATGGCAGCTTTAAAGCTGATCTCCAATGCCCAGGAACAGTTAAAACGTCTGGAAACGGCATTAATGGATAAATCCAAAGAATTTGATGCTGTGATCAAAATGGGAAGAACCCAGCTTCAGGATGCAGTGCCCATCCGTTTAGGACAGGAATTTCATGCCTATGCATCTGCGATCCGCCGCGATATCAAGCGTTTTGACAATGCAAAAGAAGAGATCCGCTGCTTGAACTTAGGCGGAACTGCTATTGGAACCGGCTTGAACGCAGATGTACAGTATTTCCACAGAGTAGTTAAAAACATGTCCACATTGACAGGAGAAGAACTGGTGCAGTCCTATGACATGATTGATGCAACCCAGAACCTGGACAGCTATGCTTCTGTATCCGGTATCGTGAAAAACTGTGCAGTGAACCTTTCCAAGATGTGTAATGACCTGCGTCTTATGTCATCCGGCCCAAGGACCGGCTTTGGAGAGATCAATTTGCCTGCAAGACAGAACGGCTCTTCCATTATGCCAGGAAAGATCAACCCGGTCATCCCGGAGGTTGTAAACCAGGTTGCATTTAATATTATAGGAAATGATATGACTATTACCATGGCAGCGGAAGCAGGACAGCTGGAATTAAATGCCTTTGAGCCGATCATTTTCTATAACCTGTTTGAGTCTCTTGAAACACTGGCATCAGCCGTTAATACACTGGTAGATAACTGTATTGTAGGAATTACCGCAAATGAAGAACACTGCCGTAAGCAGGTGGAGAACAGTATCGGTGTTATTACTGCGATCTGTCCTTATGTAGGGTATGAGACAGCTGCCAATATTGCAAAAGAAGCGCTGCGCACCGGCAGACAGGTCCGTGATCTGATCCTGGAAAAGGGACTGATGGATGAAAAACAGTTAAATACAGTATTAAATCCATACACCATGACAGAGCCGGGTATCCTTGGAAAGGACCCTATGGACCAGCTTCGTTAGATGATCAGAATAAAATTGGGACAAAAATACAAAAAAATACAAAAAAATTAAAAAAGTGCTTGACTAGAACTGGTATTATATGTATAATAATCTTCGCAGTCGCGATTGAGACTGCGAAGACAAAATAATGGGCTATCGCCAAATGGTAAGGCAACGGACTCTGACTCCGTCATTGTGAAGGTTCGAATCCTTCTAGCCCAGTTTGAGAGAGTCTTTGATTTCTGAGCTTTGGAAATGAAAGACTTTTTTGTTGCACCTGTAACCGCCCCGTGTTATACTTGGGGAGAAAAGCGGTTATCTATGATAACACATTTATAATAAGAAGAAACACTAAAAAGAAACAGAGGAAATGCATGTATACATTTGACAGCAGGATCCGTTACAGTGAGACAGATGAGACCGGTGCGTTAAGTTTGCTGGGAGTTATCAATTATATGCAGGACTGCAGCACGTTTCAGTCAGAGGATATTGGCCTGGGAGTAGAATATCTGGAAAAAAAGAAGAGGGCGTGGCTGTTGTCTTCCTGGAGGATCGTTATTGACAGATATCCGGTCCTGGGAGAAAGGATAAAAATAGGAACCTGGGCTACTTCTTCTAAAGGAATTTACGGTTACCGTGATTTTGTACTTATGGACCAGGAAGGAAATTACCTGGTAAAGGCAGAGTCCGTCTGGTTTTTCTGTGACACGGAAAAGATGATCCCGGTGCGTGTAATGCCGGAAGATGTAGAAGCCTACGGAGAAGGGAAAGCGCTGGATCTGGGAAAGGCACCAAGAAAGATCGCTGTTCCGGAAAATTATGAAGAGGAAACACCGGTTACTATTGCAGTCCATCATTTAGATACCAACCACCATGTAAATAATGCCCAGTACGTAGATATTGCAAGGGAAGCAGTAACCTGTACGAAAAAGGTAAAAGAGATCCGGGTGGATTATAAAAAGGCAGCTGTTTTAGGGGAAGTCCTTATACCAAGAGTGACGAAAACAGGGGAAGATGAGAGGACCATTGTGTTGGCCGGAGAAGATAAAGAGATCCGTGCGGTGGTCTGGCTTAAGTACGAAGAAGCATAAAAGGAGTATAAATATATGATAGAATTAGGAAAGACACAGGAATTAGAGATCGTGCGCACCAAAGAATTTGGCGTGTACTTAAGTGAGAAAGCAGGAGATGAAGCAGCAGTCCTTCTTCCTAAAAAGCAGGTTCCTGCAGGAGCAAAGATCGGAGATAAGGTGACTGTATTTATTTACAAGGACTCTTCCGACCGTCTGATCGCAACCACAGGTACTCCAAAGCTGGAATTAGGCCAGTGTGCAGTCCTGGAAGTAAAGGATGTGGCAAAGATCGGTGCATTCCTTGACATGGGTCTGGAAAAAGACCTGCTCCTTCCATTTAAAGAGCAGACCCATCCGGTACGCAAGGGAGAAAAATGTCTGGTATGTCTCTATGCAGACAAGAGCCACAGACTGGCTGCAACCATGAAGGTCTACTCTCATATGAGTAATCAGTCTCCGTACAAGGCAGAAGACTGGGTAGAAGGTACTATTTATGAGATTAATGAAAATATTGGTGCTTTCGTTGCAGTTGATAATAAATATTATGGTTTGATCCCTAAAAAAGAGATGTATGGAAAGTACCGCGAAGGAGATACTGTTAAGGCAAGAGTCATGAGAGTCCGCGAAGACGGAAAGTTAGACCTTTGTGTAAGAGAACGTTCCTATGTACAGATGGGTTCTGACGCAGAACTGGTATTAAAGGTGATCGATGAATTTGACGGAGTTCTTCCTTTTAATGATAAGGCAAGACCGGAGACCATTTTAAGAGAATTCCATATGAGCAAGAACGCATTTAAGAGAGCCGTTGGACATCTCTTAAAAGAAGGCAAGATACGGATTACGGAAAAGACCATAGAAAGGGTATAAGAAGTACTCTTAAAATATTGCAGGAGAATATCCGCAGATATAAATATGGGTAGCAGAAAGACAGTTGTGTTTAGCAGCTGTCTTTTGTTTTTAGATAAGGAGGAAACATAAAAATGCAGAAAATATGGAAAGATTACGGTGCCATCACCATAGGGACCATCCTCATTGGTCTGGCCACCAAAAATATTTTTGATCCCGCCAGCATGGTAACAGGAGGCGTTTCCGGTATTGCCATTATTGGTAAGGAACTTTGGAACCTGCCTTTATGGGTCACCAATACGGTTTTAAATATCCCGCTGTTTTTGGCAGGTTTTAAGATCATGGGATGGAAATTTATTAAACGTACATTGTATGCAACAGTGTTACTGTCCGTTGCCTTTTATATCCTGCCGGAAGGTATGTATATAGAAGATGATCTGCTGCTGTCGGCTCTTTTTGGCGGTATCATCACAGGCGTTGGTACAGGTCTTGTACTGGCCGGAGGCTGCACTACAGGGGGAACAGATATGCTGGCCGCTCTGATCCGGGCAAAATTCCCCCATTATTCCGTTGCGCAGATCATGCAGGTATTAGACGGGCTGGTAGTAGTAGCCGGTGCAACCGTATTTGGGATCCGCGCTGCCCTTTATGCACTGATCGCTATTTTCTGTATGGGAAAAGTTGCAGATGGTCTTATTGAAGGAATGAAATTTTCCAAGCAGGTTTATATTATTTCAGATAAATATAAAGAAATTTCAGATGCCATCATGACCCGTATGGGAAGAGGCGTTACAGGTCTTGCGGCAAAAGGAATGTATTCAGATGAGACGAAAAATATGCTTTTTTGTGTAGTTTCCAGAAAAGAGATCGTGGAGATCAAAGAAATTGTATCAGAATACGATCCGAAAGCATTTTTTATCGTCAGTGACGCCCGTGAAGTTTTTGGTGAGGGATTTATTGAAGATAAAAACCAATTAACATAATAACCAAAGTTTTTGAGGCAAACGAAGGAAAACTTTGACAGATACAGCACTTTTTTAATTGAATATACATTTTAGCTAAATTCCAAATTTAGATTTTGTGGATTTACAGTATGGAATAAAAATACGCTTTCCTGTATGATAGAGACAGTTGCAAAAGACCTATATGAACTTCCTAAAAAGCCTGTAAAAGGGCAGGAAGTACATCTATAAATCAGGAGGAAAATAGAATGGCAAGTTTATCACTGAAGAATGTAACCAAGAAATATCCTAACGGATTTGTGGCTGTTAAGGACTTCAATCTGGAGATCGCTGACAAGGAATTCATCATCTTCGTAGGCCCTTCAGGATGCGGAAAGTCAACCACTCTTCGTATGATCGCAGGTCTGGAAGATATTTCATCCGGTGAACTGTATATCGATGGAAAACTGGTAAATGACGTAGAGCCAAAAGACAGAGATATTGCAATGGTATTCCAGAACTACGCTCTGTATCCACATATGTCCGTATATGACAACATGGCATTCGGCCTGAAGTTAAGAAAGACACCAAAGGATGAGATCGATAAGAAAGTACATGACGCAGCTAAGATCCTGGATCTGGAGCATCTGTTAGACCGTAAGCCAAAGGCTTTATCCGGTGGTCAGAGACAGCGAGTTGCCATGGGACGTGCCATTGTCCGCAGCCCTAAAGTATTCCTGATGGATGAGCCTCTGTCAAACCTGGATGCAAAGTTAAGAGGCCAGATGCGTGTTGAGATCTCCAAATTACATCAGAGACTGGAAACAACCATCATCTACGTTACACATGACCAGACCGAGGCTATGACACTGGGTACCAGGATCGTTGTTATGAAGGATGGTGTTGTACAGCAGGTAGACAGCCCACAGAACTTATATGACAAGCCATGCAACAAGTTCGTTGCAGGATTTATCGGCGCACCTCAGATGAACATGATCGATGCCCAGGTAGCTAAGAACGGTTCTGATGTAACTTTAGCATTCGGCGGACATACATTAACTCTGCCAGAAGCAAAGGGCAAAGCACTGGAAGCAGCTGGTTATGTAGGCAAGGTAGTTACCCTTGGTATCCGTCCAGAAGATCTGCATGACGAAGAAGCATTCCTGGCAGCTAATCCAAAGAGTACCTTCCAGGTAGAGATCCGTGTATACGAAATGTTAGGTTCTGAAGTTCTTCTGTACTTTGATATTGACGAAGCTAACTTCACTGCAAAGGTTAACCCACGTACCACTGCAAGACCTGGCGATACCGTAAAACTGGCTATGGATCTGGATAAGGTTCACATCTTTGATAAAGAAACAGAATGCGTTATCATTAACTAATTATTAGCTAATATTCAGAGGAAATAGTGAAAATCCTCTGTAGAAAACGACAGTAAAAAAAGGCAGGAGAGTTTACAACTCTCTTGCTTTTTTTGTTATTTTGCATTAAAATATGAAAATAGGGAAAACAGTAACTCCACCATGATTTATCATGGCAATGTTCATAAATTTTCAATAAGGCGAAAAGGAGAGAGTTGAATGATCTCAAATCAGATACTTCAGACTACATTAGATGGATTAAAAGCAATCACAAGAATTGACTTAGGTATATGTGACACCGAGGGAAAGGTACTTGCTTCTACTTTTACAGATGCGGAAGAATCTGAAAGCTCCGTTCTGGCTTTTGTAGACTCACCGGCAGACAGTCAGGTGATCCAGGGCTATCAGTTTTTCAAGGTGTTTGACGAGCATCAGTTAGAGTACATCTTACTGGCAAGAGGAGCAAGTGATGATGTATATATGGTAGGAAAGTTAGCCGCTTTCCAGATCCAGAACCTGTTAGTTGCATATAAGGAGCGTTTTGATAAGGACAACTTTATCAAGAACCTGCTTCTTGACAACCTGCTGTTAGTAGACATTTACAACCGTGCAAAGAAGCTGCACATTGATACAGATGTAAAGCGTGTTGTATATATTATCGAGACTCACAATGAAAAAGATGTAAATGCATTAGAGACTGTACGCAGCCTGTTTGCCTCTAAGACAAAAGACTTTATCACAGCTGTAGATGAGAAGAACATCATCCTTGTAAAAGAAGTACGCCAGGGCGAGTCATATGCAGAATTAGATAAGACTGCAAACATGATCTTAGACATGTTAAATACAGAAGCTATGACCAAGGTACGTGTAGCTTACGGTACTGTGATCAATGATATCAAGGAAGTTTCCCGTTCTTACAAAGAGGCGAAGATGGCTCTGGATGTAGGCAAGATTTTCTACGCAAGCAAGAATGTGATCGCATACAGCAACTTAGGTATCGGACGTCTGATCTATCAGCTGCCGATCCCTCTGTGCAAGATGTTCATCCGAGAAGTATTTGATGGCAAGTCACCGGACGAGTTCGACGAGGAGACCTTAACTACCATCAATAAGTTCTTTGAGAACAGCTTAAATGTATCCGAAACTTCCAGACAGCTGTATATCCACAGAAATACCCTGGTTTACCGTCTGGACAAGCTGCAGAAGAGTACCGGTCTTGACCTTCGTGTCTTTGAGGATGCTATCACCTTCAAGATCGCTCTTATGGTTGCCAAGTACATGAAGTACATGGAAAGCCTGGACTACTAATTTCCGGTGGTTCTGGCACGTAAGAGGTAAGTTAGAAAATGATAGAAATAAGTCATGTAAGTAAATCTTACGGAAGCGGCAGCAAGGCCATCCGTGACCTGTCTTTAACCATTGATGACGGGGAATTTGTGTTTATCACAGGCCGCAGCGGTTCCGGAAAGAGTACATTGATCAAGCTCCTGATGAAGGAGCTTGATCCTACTAAGGGGCGTATTGTAGTCAATGATATGGATCTTGGGAAGATGCCCCGCAGATATGTTCCCAAATACAGAAGAAAGTTAGGGGTAGTTTTTCAGGATTTCCGCCTTTTAAAGGACCGGACGGTATTTGAAAATGTGGCTTTTGCCCAGAGAGTGATCGGTGTTCCATCCAGGACCATCCGCGAGACGGTTCCCCAGATGCTGCGCCTGGTAGGTCTTTCTTCTAAATATAAGGCATACCCGGGTCAGTTGTCCGGCGGCGAACAGCAGAGAGTGGCTATTGCAAGGGCATTGATCAACAAGCCGGAAGTTTTACTGGCGGATGAGCCAACAGGAAACCTGGACAGCTTCAATACCCATGAGATCATGAACCTTTTGGATGAGATCAACCAGAGGGGAACAACGGTGATCGTAGTAACCCACAGTCAGGAGATGGTTGCGGAGATGAACAAACGGGTCATCACCATGGACCGCGGGGAAGTCATCCGGGATGAGGGCGGAACCAGGAGATAGAAACGGCCTGGAACCGCCGGAAAGGCATAAGAAGTAAATGAGTACATTTTTATATTGCCTGAAACAGGGCGTTATTAATATATGCAGGAATATATGGTTTTCCCTGGCGTCTGTGGCAACCATTTCTGCATGTATTTTTTTATTTTGTCTGTTTTTTGCCATGGTGGCCAATGTACAGCACGGAGCCAGGGCTGCGGAAGAGACAGTAGGGATCTCTGTGTTTTTTGATGAAGGAATGGATGAAGAACAGATCAGGTCCATTGGATCACAGATACAAAGCTGGAGCGAAGTGCGGGAAGCAAGGTATATATCCGCAGAGGAAGCATGGGAGTCCTTTAAAAGTGAATATTTTGAGGGAATGGAAGAGCTGGCAGAAGGTTTTGAGGCAGATAATCCTCTGGCAAATTCCTCCTCTTATGAGATCTATTTAAAAGATATTTCTAATCAGGATATGATCGTAAAGCGGTTAGAAGGTATGGAAGGCGTGCGAAAAGTCCGCTATTCCAGCGCTTTGGTGGCAGGCTTTACAAGCGCAGGAAAGATGATCGGCGCTTTATCTGCTGTGATCATTGGTGTGCTGTTAGCAGTTGCTATTTTCCTGATCAGCAATACCATATCTGTGGCAGCTGCCTTCAGACGGAGGGAAAATGAGATCATGCGCTATATAGGCGCTACGAATTTTATGATCCGGGCACCTTTTATTGTAGAAGGCCTGCTTTTAGGGCTCTTTGGAGCAGTGATCCCTCTGGCTGGAATGACCATTCTTTATAAAAGAGGACTGGTGTATCTGAATACCAATTACCAGATGATCACAGGACTTTTTGAACTGCTGCCTTTAAAACAGATCTTTCCTGTAATGGCAGGTGCAGCTATGGCTTTGGGCGTTGGGATCGGAGCTATTGTAAGCTTTCTGACCATACAGAGACATCTGCGTGTGTAGAGAGGAAGGAACAGATGAAGAACCGAAAAAACAAATTTCTGGCTCTTGGACTGGGGGTCGTTCTTGGCCTTAGCTGTGTATTTTCTTCTTATGCTACCAGTGCGGATCTGAAGGATGCAAAGAAGAAAGTTTCATCTCTTCAGGAGGAAAAAAAGAAGGTCCAGGATACCTTAAAACAGTTAGAAGGACTGAAATCAGATGCAGCTGCTTATGTAAAGGAACTGGATAAGAAGTTGACTTCCTTAGACTCCGAACTGAGCCAGTTAGAGAAAGATATTTCCGCAAAGGAAGATCAGATCGAGAATACAAAAGCGGAGTTAGAAGAGGCAAAAGCAGTGGAAAAGGAGCAGTATGCTTCTATGAAACTGCGTATCCAGTATATGTATGAAAATGGAAATGTCAGCTTTGCGGACAGCATTATGACCTCTAAAAACGCTTCCCAGCTGTTAAACCGTGCAGAGTATGCCAGCCAGATCGCTACTTATGACAGGAAAATGTTAAAGGAATATCAGGCTACCAGGGAAAAGATAAATCAGAAAGAGCAGGATCTGGAAACAGAACATTCCAATCTGTTAGCACTTCAGGAGTCTACGGAAGCAAAACAGGCTTCTGTAAAGGAGCTGATGAGTTCCAAGCAGAAGGAACTGACCTCTTACAACAGCCAGATCGGTGCGGCTCAGAGTAGTATTGACCAGTATAATGCGGATATCAAAGCCCAGGAAAACCAGATGAAGGCCATTGAGGCAGAGATGAAGCGAAAGGAAGAAGAGGCCAGAAAGAAAGCGGAGGCCCAGAAAAAGACGTATAACGTAACTAATCTTGGGAATATTAGCTTTAAATGGCCATGTCCTTCCAGCGGACGTATCACCTCCGGTTTTGGCGGAAGAAAGTCGCCTACCAAGGGCGCGTCCAGCAATCACCAGGGTATTGATATTTCGGCCAGTACAGGAGCTTCCATTGTGGCAGCTGCCGATGGTACGGTAGTGATCGCTACATACAGTTATTCAGCGGGAAATTATATTATGATCGACCATGGCGGCGGCGTCAGCACCGTTTACATGCACTGCTCCCAGCTTCTTGCAAGTCAGGGACAGAAGGTGAAAAAGGGACAGACCATTGCAAGAGTGGGCTCTACAGGATATTCTACCGGTTCTCATTTACATTTTGGAGTCCGTTCCGGCGGAAGTTATGTAAATCCAAGTAAATATGTAAGCCCATAGGAAAGGGACAGTCCTTTGAAGGGCATTTTGCAGGAAAAAACAGCATAGGCTGTGAATAAGAAAAAGGCACAGGCAGATAGGAGAGCGGAGCAGTGGAAGAACAGGACAGAGAAGAGATCTCAGACAGCATAGATAAAAAGAAAGGGCGAAAAGGCGGCCGCTTCTGGGCGGGGGTCCTTGTAGGTGCCCTGATCATGGCATTGGCCGTTCTTTTGGTAGTAGGTGTATCTGCCGGTATTTATATTACAGGCAGAAAAGTGATCCGTACAGAGCAGTCTTCCGGTACAGGAAATGGTGCTCCGGGTATCACGGACGGCGAAAAGGCAAGCAAACCTGATCTGAAAAAGGTATCCTCAAAAATGCAGATGATACAGAGCATTATCGACCAGGTATTTTTATACGATGAGGATGCCACAGAGGTGGAAGAGTATATTTACAGAGGAATGATGGCAGGTTTAAATGACCCATATTCCGTGTATTATACAGCAGAGGACTATAAAGCGATCCAGGAAAGCACAGACGGAAGCTATTCCGGGATCGGAGCTATGATCAGCCAGAATAAAACGACGGGGCTGTGTACGGTTGTAAAGGTATTTGAAGGTTCACCGGCTCTGGAGGCTGGTATGAAACCCGGGGATATCATATACAAAGTAGGGGATACTCTGGTAGCAGGGGAAAGCCTGGATGTACTGGTAAGTAATTATATCAAGGGTAAGGAAGGCACAGATGTACAGATCACCGTATACAGGGCAGAGTCTGATACCTATGAGGATATGACCATTACCAGACGTAAGATCGAAGTTCCTACTGTAGAGTCAAAGATGCTTGCGGACAATACAGGTTATGTGGCAGTAAGTGAATTTGACGCTGTTACAGTGGAGCAGTTTGAAAAAGCCATTGATGAACTGGAAAACCAGGGAATGAAGCAAATGATCATTGATCTTCGCAGCAATCCAGGTGGTATGTTAGACAGCGCTGTTGCCATGGTAGATTACATTTTACCAGATGACAGGAAAGACTTTGAAAAGGGCGAAGGAAAGACCCTGATCGTGTATACAGCAGATAAAAATGGAAAGGGAGACACCTACACAGCTGCTGACGGACACGAAGTAGATGTTCCTATTGCGATCCTGGTCAATGAGAACTCTGCCAGCGCTTCTGAGGTATTTACAGGGGCTTTAAAGGATTACAAGAAAGCTGTAGTTGTGGGAACCACCAGCTATGGCAAGGGCATTGTGCAGAACCTGATCCCCTTAGGTGACGGATCCGCCATTAAGATCACCACGGCTCATTACTATACACCAAGCGGTTTTGACCTTCATGGAAAGGGAATTACCCCGGATGTGGAAGTAGAGTTAGATGAAAACTTAAAGAGTCAGTCCGTAGTTACACCTGAGGAAGATAACCAGGTGCAGGCGGCAATGGAAGCACTGAAAGAAAATTAAAGAGTATGTGAAAAAGCTGAGGCAGCATAGCAGTCAGATGTTATGCAGACCTTGGCTTTTTTGTAGATAAAACGTATGGAAATCGTATATAAATAGTAAGTAAACAGGCATAAATCAGGTAGCTTTTCTGTCGTGTATTTGCTATAATCAGGTGTGTAGATAGTGTACTATATGCACAAGTATTGACGTTGGGTGGGGGGGATAAAGGCATGAAAAAGAAAACAACTTATTATAAGCATTACACGATGGTTACGGGATTATTTATTTTGTCAATGATCCTGGGGATCATGATATTTTTTGGCTACGTACAGTCTTCTGTAAGGAAAAATTCCAGGCAGACCATGATGAACAATGTTTCACGCCAGAGTCAGCATTTACGGACGATCTTAAGCATTCATTACCAGTATCTGAATGAGATCGCGGAAGAGATGGCAAAGGAAGAAGAACTGTTTTCTCAGATCAATCTGGATACTCTGGTTACGATCCACAATAAAACAGATCTGGACCGGGTGGCACTGATCGAAACAGATGGTACGGCTCATTATGATACCGGGGATGTGAAAAATGTATCCCACCGCAGATATTTTAATGAGGCTGTAAACGGGCAGCAGACCTTAAGTGACCCAATAGAGAGCAGTGTTGATAAAGAAGTAAGAGTGGTCCTGGGAGTCCCGGTATTAAAGGATGGGGAGATTGCCGGTATTTTAGGCGGTTCTTATAATGTTACGGCTTTAAGTCACATGATGTTTGATGACCTGTTTGGGGGAAATGGCTACAGCCTGATCACAGATAAAGATGGAAACGTGATCACTTATGACAGAGTGTATTCAGAGCAGGAACAGGAGGTATTTTCCGGCAATATATTTGATTATTTTGATAATTGTCAGATCAGGACAGCTGCAATCCAGGACATTAAGACAGATTTTGCGGCTGGAGAAGAGGGAATTCGTGAATTCCGCTTTTCTGCCGGGAGAAAGCCCTTTTATTATATTGCCTATACCCCTCTTGGGATGAATGACTGGATGATCAGTTATATTGTTCCTGTGAGGGCAGCGGAAGCTTCCTATGACTTTATCAGGGATTATGAGATCATTTTTATCATTGTCTTTGGAATGTTGATAGCATCCATGGTCCTTTTTATTGTTTATAAAAACCGGCAGGAAAAGGCGAGACTGTTAAAACGGGCACAGAGAGATGCACTGACAGGGCTTTACAATAAAAAAACAACGCAGGAGCTGATCGAAAGGTCATTAGAAGAAGGGGAGGCAGAAAGCTGTAACGGCCTTCTCATTATGGATGTGGACTATTTTAAACAGGTCAATGACACCTATGGCCATATTGTAGGTGATAAGGTATTAAAGACATTCGGACATCTTCTTGCAAGACAGTTCAGGGAGCACGATATTGCAGGGCGTATTGGCGGTGATGAATTTATGGTCCTGATCCGGAATATAAATAATGGAAGTATTGCGGAAAACAGGGTGAAAAAGCTGATCGACGAGGTGAGAAGCCTTGAGATACCGGAGATGGATGGAAATGGCATTACCATCAGCGTTGGTCTGGCATTTTCACCGGAACACGGAACAACGTTTATGGAACTGTACCGTCATGCAGATACTGCATTGTATCAGGTGAAGCAGGGCGGCAAAAACGGGTTCAGTGTGTATGAAAAGGCAAATTAAAAGTTGACAAAATTTTTTAAATAGACATATTGACTTACAAAAAAAGCTATGCTATAATCCAACCAATTTAATACTTCAAACCGATGAAGCGGAGATAACGGCTATGATGCCTTCACAGAGAGCCTGAGGTGGTGGAATTCAGGTAAGAAACACATTGTCAAATGGACCGCTGAGGGCGCAGTCAAAAGCGAAGTTCCGGATATTGTCTGGTGCATATGCTGAGTATTCTGCGACGTTGCAGGCAGACGTCATTTGCCGGGGATATAGTTGTATCCTGCTAAGAGTTCGGCTTATACCGTGAATCAAGGTGGCACCGCGGATCATATTTTAGAGAAATTGTATTCGTCCTTGACAGAGTAGTAGTATTCTGTCAGGGGCGTTTTTTGTTTATCCCAATTGTGCATAAGGAGGTCATTCTATGAAGTTTTTTCCGGAACTTGAGGAAGTTAAAAAGATCGCAGCAGATGGAAAATACCGTGTACTGCCTGTAAGCTGTGAAATGCTTTCTGATTTTACCACACCTATTGAAACCATGAAGATCCTTAAAAATGTTTCTACCCATTGCTACATGCTGGAGTCAGCCATGGCAAATGATAAATGGGGCCGGTACACATTTATGGGATATGAGCCGAAAATGGAGATCACCTGCAGGGATGGTGAAATGAAAGCAGGCAGTTTTTCCGTAAAGACAGAGGATCCTTCTAAATTTTTAAGACAGATATTAGCGGACTATAAAAGCCCAAGATTTGACTATCTTCCGCCATTTACCGGTGGTCTGGTGGGATATTTTTCCTATGACTATCTGGGATACAGCGAACCGGCAGTGCGGTGCAAGGTGGAAGATACGGAAAATTTCAAAGATGTGGACCTGATGCTTTTTGACAAGGTGATCGCTTTTGATCACGTAAGACAGAAGATCATTTTAATGGTGAACATGTCTTTGGATGATGTGGAAGTTGGATATAACAAGGTTGTAATGGAGTTAAAGCAGCTGGCAGAACTTCTGAAAAAAGGAGAGAAAAAGCAGGAACCGGGGGGTAAGCTGACAGGAGAAGTTACACCTTTATTTAACAGGGAACAGTATTGTGCCATGGCGGAAAAGGCAAAGCATTATATCCGGGAAGGAGACATTTTTCAGATCGTTCTTTCCAACCGCTTAAGTGCTCCTTTTGAGGGAAGTTTATTAAATACTTACCGGGTACTGAGAACATTGAACCCGTCTCCTTATATGTTTTATTTTTCAGGAACAGATGTAGAAGTGGCAGGTGCTTCACCGGAGACACTGGTAAAACTGGAAGATGGCGTGCTCCATACATTCCCACTGGCAGGAACAAGACCGAGAGGAAAGACGGATGAGGAAGATAAGGCATTGGAAGAGGAGCTTTTAGCAGATAAGAAGGAACTGGCAGAACACAACATGTTAGTGGATCTGGGAAGAAATGACCTGGGAAAGATCAGTAAGTTTGGTTCTGTAAAAGTAGAGAAACTTCATTCCATTGAGCGGTATTCCCATGTAATGCATATTGGTTCCACAGTGCGGGGAGAGATTGATGAGAAGCATGACGCACTGGATGCCATTGAGGCTGTGCTTCCGGCAGGAACCTTATCCGGTGCGCCAAAGATCCGTGCCTGCCAGCTGATCGGGGAACTGGAAAATAATAAACGTGGCATTTACGGAGGAGCCATTGGATATATTGATTTTACAGGAAATATGGATACCTGTATCGCCATCCGTATTGCATATAGGAAAAATGGCAAGGTATTTGTAAGAAGCGGCGCCGGTATCGTAGCAGACTCAGATCCAAAGAAGGAGTTTGAAGAGTGTTTAAATAAGGCAAGAGCCGCATTAAAGGCACTGGAAATGGCACAGGAGGAAGAATTATGATCTTATTAATCGATAATTATGACAGTTTTTCCTATAATCTTTATCAGCTGATCGGTGAGATCAACCCGGATATTAAGGTGATTCGCAATGATGAAATGACAGTGGAAGAGATACGGCAGTTGAAACCGGAACGGATCATCCTTTCACCGGGACCTGGAAGACCGGAGGACGCAGGGGTGATCGTGGATGTGGCAAAAACGTTGGGAAAAGAGATACCGGTTCTTGGTGTCTGCCTGGGCCATCAGGCCATCTGCGCTGCTTTTGGAGCTACAGTTACTTATGCGAAGGAGCTGATGCATGGAAAACAGTCGGAGGTGACGTTTGATACAGAGTCGTTGCTGTTTAAAGGATGCCCAAAGAAGGCGCCGGTGGCAAGGTATCATTCACTGGCAGCGGATCCGGAGACAATGCCGGATGTGCTGAAGGTAACAGCAGTGACAGATGACGGGGAGATCATGGCAGTACAGCATGTGGAATATCCGATCTATGGAGTACAGTTTCATCCGGAGTCCATTATGACACCGGATGGGAAAGGGATGATACAGAATTTCCTGGAACATTGATCGTTCAGCTTTCCTCCTGCGTCAGCAGGGGGATGACGAGAGCGGGAAGAGAGTACAGAATGTTTTGAACGGTTTGAAATTTTTAAAATGAGCAGAATATCAGGAGGTAAGAACGATGATCAAAGAGGCTATTGTAAAGAACGTAAATAAAGAGGATTTAAGTTATGAAGAAGCATATACCGTGATGAATGAGATCATGAGCGGAGAGACTACACCTACCCAGAATGCGGCATTTCTGGCAGCTCTTTCTACAAAAAGTGCCAGAGCAGAGACGACAGATGAGATCGCAGGCTGCGCAGCAGCTATGAGAGATCATGCTACCAAAGTGGAAACAGACATGGATCTGTTTGAGATCGTTGGTACTGGCGGTGATAATGCAGGAAGCTTTAATATTTCTACTACAGCGGCCCTGGTTGCAGCAGCAGGCGGTGTAAAAGTGGCAAAACACGGAAACAGAGCGGCTTCTTCCAAGTGCGGAACAGCGGACTGTTTAGAGGCGCTGGGAGTTAATATTGAGCAGAGTCCGGATCTTTGCAGAAAATTATTAAAAGAAGTGGGAATGTGCTTCTTCTTTGCACAGAAATATCATACTTCCATGAAATATGTTGGCGCGATCCGAAAAGAGCTGGGATTTAGAACCGTATTTAATATTTTAGGACCGCTGACCAATCCGGGAACACCGACCATGCAGATGTTAGGTGTATATGATGAATATCTGGTTGAGCCTCTGGCAAGAGTTCTGGTAAGTCTGGGAATTAAGCGTGGTATGGTTATTTATGGTCAGGATAAGTTGGATGAGATCTCTTTAAGTGCGCCGACTACCATTTGCGAGATCAGAGATGGATGGTACAGAACGTCTGTTATTACTCCTGAGGAGTTTGGCTTTGAACGGTGTACAAAGGATGACCTTAAGGGTGGCACACCGGCAGAAAATGCAGAGATCACACGGTCTATTTTAAGAGGTGAAAAGGGTCATAAGAGAAATGCTGTTCTGATGAATGCAGGTGCTGCTTTGTATATTGCAGGGGAGGCAGAGGATATGAAGTCTGGTATTGCCCTGGCAGCAGAACTGATCGATTCTGGAAAGGCACTGGATACACTGGAGAAACTGATTGAAGTGAGTAATGTTCTCTAGAAAAGACTCCTAGAGGACATAGTAACGGAGAGGCGGAATAATATGACGATTTTGGATCAGCTGGCGGATCATGCCAGGGAGCGGGTAGAATATGGGAAAGAGAAAGTGGCTGCGGATGAGATGAGAAGGCGGGCCTTTGATCTTGGAAGAGAGGGCAGGCTGGGCAGTTTTGCATTTGAGAAGGCTCTTAAGAAGCTTGGGATCTCGTTTATTTGTGAGTGTAAGAAGGCTTCTCCTTCTAAGGGACTGATCGCACCGGATTTTCCTTATTTAAAGATCGCAAAGGAGTATGAAGCAGCGGGAGCGGACTGCATTTCGGTGCTGACGGAGCCAAAGTGGTTTTTGGGAAGTGATGCTTATTTGAGAGAGATTGCTGAGAGTGTGGGAATTCCCTGCTTGAGGAAGGATTTTACAGTTGATGAATATATGATTTATGAGGCGAAGGTTCTGGGAGCTTCGGCTGTGCTTTTGATTTGTTCTATTTTGTCAAAGGAGCAGTTAAAGGAATACAGGTATATCTGTGATGAATTGGGACTTTCTGCTCTGGTGGAAGCTCATGATGAGGCAGAGGTGGAAATGGCCGTTGAAGCAGGTGCCAGAATGATCGGAGTGAACAACCGGAATTTGAAGGATTTTTCTGTGGATACGGAAAACAGTAGACGGCTTCGCAGCATGATACCGGCAGAGGTGCTTTTTGTATCAGAAAGTGGCGTAAGGGATGAGAATGATGTGAGAAAGCTTCGGGAGATTGGGGCAGATGCAGTTCTTATTGGAGAAGCACTGATGCGGGCTGAGGATAAGAAGGCGAAATTGGCGGCGCTGAGAGGTTAGAAAACGGAATAAGTATGTGTGTTGACAAAGCGGGAGTATAAACAGATGACCAGAGTGAAGTTGTGCGGAATGATGCGGCCGGAGGATATCCAGGCGGTGAATAAGATCAAGCCGGAGTATATTGGGTTTGTGTTTGCAAAGAAGAGTCGCAGATATGTTTCTAAGGAGCAGGCGAAAGTGCTTAAGGAGATGCTGGATCCGGCGGTGAAGGCTGTAGGCGTATTTGTGAATGAGCCGGTGGAAAATGTGGCAGATCTTTTGAATGAAGGGATCGTTGATATGGCGCAGCTTCATGGGGCGGAAGATGAGGCGTATATTTGTCGGCTGAGGGAACTTACTGGCAGAGGTGAAGATACGTTTATTATAAAGGCGGTTCAGGTGAAGTCGGAAGCGGATGTGAAAGCGGGAGAGCAGTCCGGGGCGGATCTTGTGTTGTTTGATGCCGGCGCCGGTGATGGGAAGGTGTTTAACTGGAAATTACTGGAAAATGTGAAACGGCCTTATTTTCTGGCTGGTGGGCTGGATCCGGAGAATGTGAGGGATGCGGTGGAAAGGCTGCGACCATTTGGAGTGGATGTGAGTTCTGGGATTGAAAGCTTTGGGGTGAAAGATGCTTTGAAAATGGCGAAGTTTGTGGCAGCCGTGAGGAAGGGTTCCGGGAGCAACGCTTTTCCGTAAGAAACGGCCTTACATATTACTTGTCATTGTCCACTGGCTTTCGACATGCACCTGTTCGCCTGTATCGGACTACGTCCGCTACATTCGGACAGCTGCGCTCAAGATGTGGACAATTGACAAGTAAGATGACGGCCTGTGTATACAAGGAATAACTGAAAAATAAGTGTGATTATTAAAATACCGTCTGGGACAGCGAAGGATTGGATTGCGAGACCGTTTCAAGTTTTGTGTAAACGTTAAAAACTGATATAAGATTTGTGAATA
>OGYH01001810.1_pt1 | contig 18846 bp, 16 predicted proteins | sample 1576511 | NCBI WGS metagenome assembly OGYH01 (sample SAMEA3541522, study PRJEB24748) | human gut metagenome | biome: human gut; feature: human-associated habitat; material: faeces | place: China | collected 2012
GAAACGGCGCTATTTCTTGATATCACGTGGCCTTTTTTTTGTTCAGTGGACATTAAGTAGAACCTCTAGATCTAAGATATGATGCTGTAACCACAGAACACCGTGCGTTGTAAACTTGTTCCGCATCAAACGTCTGACCATATCTAACTGATTAACAAAACTGCAAGGGGATTCGCTTAGGGCCTGTTACAAATCGTATTGCGGTAGGTGGAAAAAACAATCCACAGCATCCCTTAAAGTGTAGAATATGGCCTTTAAGCAAGTCACAAAAACTACTTTTTTTACTATAGTACAAGGAGCAACTCTATGAATACAATCGAAACAATCCATCTGGAATTAAATAACTTACAAGCTATGCAAAAATTTGAGGGATGGGGTACATCACTATGTTGGTGGGCTAATATCGTAGGGAGATGGGAAACTCCTGGTGTGATAGAGAAACTTTCTCGTTTACTATTTGACGAAACAGATGGGCTGGGGTTGACGGTCGTTCGATATAATTTGGGGGCAGGGGAGTCTCCTCCCAATATTTCCAATTTTCGAAAAGGAGCAGACATGCCATGTTTTTTCGATTCGAGTGGTAACTGGCATTGGGAGAGGGATGCAGCGCAGCAAAAAATTTTAGATTGCGCGATTGCATGTGGCGTAAATCATGTGGAACTTTTTATGAACAGTCCGCCGCAGTGGATGACCTCCAGTGGTTCGACGGCTGGATCGGAGAGCGGCCTTTGCAATTTGGCTGAGGGCAAGGTAAATGAACTAGCAGAGTATTTGGCAGAGTGTGTTTCGTTTTTTTCCTGTAAATATGGGAAAAAAATTACGAGTATTGCTCCTTTCAATGAGCCAATGTCTTTTTGGTGGACGAACGACAACAATCAGGAGGGGTGTCATTTTGATGTGCAGCAGCAAGCTGAGTTAATAGCGGAGTTGGGAGATGCCTTGCGGTACCGAGGGGTAGGAGATGTGCGTATCAGCGCACCGGAAGGTTGGAGTACATTCGAAACTATTTACTGTTGTAATCATTATCCACAGCAAGTACTTCGATATATTGGACAGATTAATACTCATTCATATTACAGTGATATGCAGAGCCGAAAAGAACTTGCTAACATTGCGCACCGCCTTGGAAAACCATTATGGATGTCAGAGGTGACATGTGGAGGAACGCAGATTCATTGTCATGAAGATATGACTAGCGCATTGGAATTGGCACAGAACATTACAGTGCATCTTAACGAGATGCAGGCGCAGGGATGGGTATACTGGCAGGCAATAGAAAATGAACGCATAGGACATAATCATGGTTTATTGCACGCAGATTTTGAAACGGATGGTGTGTATTATAGCACAAAACAGTACAGTGCATTTGCGAATTTTACCCGACTAATTCGTCCAGGATATACAATTTTAAAGGGTGCTCCCGAAGGGATTACTGTGGGATGCAGTCCTGATGGAAAGCAGTTGGCGATTGTAGCGGTGAATCTAAAACATAACCCAATTCGTATTCTGCTATCATGTACAGGAGTCCCGATGCGAGAGCCACGAAAAGTATTTCGCACCTCTTGTGAGGAAAATATGGTTTCAATTCCCTGTTTCGAGGGGCAAATATTAGTTCTTCCTCCTCAGAGCATTACGAGTCTTATTTATGAATAATACTAAATAACATTAGAAGAGGGGAATTCAGAAATTATGCCAGAAAAGAATATTACCATTTATGATATCTCGCAGGAAGCAGGAGTTTCACCGGCAACAGTTTCACGCGTGCTTACAGGAAATGCTCGTGTTAATAATGAAAAAAAAAGACGCATTTTAAGCATCATAGAAAAATACAACTATCATCCTAATGCTTTGGCGCGTGGGTTGATAAACAAAGCTTCAAAAACAATCGGTTTCATCGTTCCGGACATTACGAACCCCTTTTTTGCTAATGTGTTTCTTGAGGCTGAAAAATGTGCGATTCGTCACGGATATACTATGATTCTCTGTAATTCCATGAATGATAATCGAATGAATCAGACAGGGATGGAATCTTTGTATCTTAAGATGCTATGCGAAAAACAGGTCGATGGCATCATCATAATGGGAGGGCGTGCAAATGAAAAAAAATCAAACAAAGAACAGGCGAAAGAGCTATGTGAAATTACTGAAAAAAAACCGGTGGTATTCATTAACGGTAAAATGCGTGGTGTAAAGAGTTATCATGTGATGGCTGATGAGCAGCGTGGTATTGCCGATTTAGTAAAATACCTTACAGGACTGGGGCACAGTCGCATCGGATTTATTGGAGGAAGAAGAGGAATAACTTCTTCAGATGAAAAACTGAAGATATTTGAGCGGCTTGCGAAAGAAATGAAACTGGATTTTCGAAATGAGTGGGTGATTCCAGGTGGATTTTCTATTGACGATGGTTATCAAAGCATGCAGCAGTTGCTAACATCCGAAACATTGCCCACAGCTGTAATGGCAGTGAACGATTTGACAGCAATTGGAGCCATCAATGCAGCAAAAGATAATGGACTGTGTGTGCCAGAAGATTTATCCGTCACTGGTTTTGATGGAATTTATCTCACGGATATGATTCGCCCAAGGATTACTACAGTGTCACAGAATTATACAGAATTGGGTGCTGGAGCAATCGAGATTATTCTATCGTTGATGGAAAATAAAAGCCCGAAAAGATTGATTACCGTGCCTACACAGTTGGTTATAAAAGATTCCTGTATGGTATGCAAATATTGATAGATGGATTTGACGATTTGCAATGAGATGTGTTGCATAAAGAAATTCTTTAAATTTTGGCAAATTTCACAAAAAAATCCTGAAAATGGTAACAGCAATTGACAAAAATAGGAATCACATATATACTAGATTTATGAAATGGATTTCAGAAATCGGTTTCATATTTGCTTATTTTGATATTGACCCAAACAGGAGGCGTAACAATTATGAAAAAGTTTTGCTCATTGGTTACTGCATTATTCCTTTCTCTGAGTTTGCTCTTGAGTGCATGTGGAGACGAACCACAAAAATTTTTTGTCCTTTCCCCGAACAATTCAATTTCAGAAGGAGAAACATCTCATGGGAGTGAACCCGCTTTCGAATCAGTAGAATTGACATTGGCATGCTGGGGTAGTGAAATAGACGTTAAAACATATGAGGACCGTGCTGAGTTGCTACATCAAAAATATCCCAATATGACACTGAAGATTATGGCAATTCCGAACGATGGCTATGACTCTAAAATCCAGACCATGATTGCATCGGGAGAGGCACCGGATATTATTCAGGTTGCGGAAGCAAGCAATTCCTATGCCGAAAAAGGAGTTTTGGAGGATTTGTCAAAACTTTCTAATGATGCTGGCATTGATTTGTACGCACGTTTCGGCAGTGCACCAGAGGCGTATACCTGGAAAGGCACTCTTTATGCGATGCCAGATCGCGGTGGTGCAATGGTTGTATATTATAATCGTGACATGTTTGATGCTGCAGGGGTTTCATACCCTTCGAAGGACTGGACGTGGGACGATTTTCTTCAAGCTGCAAAGAAATTAACACTTATTGGTTCGGACGGAATTGTGGAACAGTATGGGTTTGCAGCCGGTGGATGGTGGCCGTGGTGGATGAGTTTCATGTATCAAAACGGTGGAAGTATTTTAGATGAAAAATTAGAAAAAGTTACTGTGAACTCGCCTGAAAATGTTGAAGCGGTTAATTTTTACACGGATCTTGTACATAAATATAAAGTTGCACCTTCCGCCGATGACTACAGCCGTTTCGGATTAAAAGATGGTCAGCCTGATCCATTATTTGCACAGGGGCACTGTGCAATGAACATAACGGGTTTTTGGAACGTAAGTTCGCTGAGTAATGTGGAAGATTTGAATTGGGATATGGCCCCCATATGGAAAAATAAACAGGCGGCCACCTTTGTATTTGGAAGTGGTCTAGCAATTCCTAGGGGGGGAAAACATACTGAAGAGGCATTTCGTGCCATTGAATTTCTTACAAGCTTAGAAGGGCAAAAACCTATTGTGGAAAACAATCAAGATGCACCTGCCAATATTGAACTACTAAAAAGTGATTTGTTTTTGGATCCAGAATGGGCTAAAGGTCGTGGTATCCACTTTGATGCCTTTTTTGAATCTGCTGATATGATTGTTTCCCCACCTCTACATCCGAAATGGAATGAAATTCAAAGGGTGTTCGACGAAAACTTCAGCATTTTGTTTCAGACAGGTGGTGATAGTGCGAATACTTTAGAAAGAATTGAAACAGAATTGAACAATGTGATTGGCTGATTGTATATGAGTCAAAAAACGGCGGTAACTATCCGCCGTTTTTTGCAAGTTACAATAGAGGAGATGGAGTTTTATGAAGTGTAAATCTCATATGAAATGCAAAGAAGAACGATGGTTTTATATTTTTATTGCACCATGGCTTATTGGCTTTTTTTTGTTTTCGTTTGGGCCAATGATTGCTTCCGCTTTCTATAGCTTTACAGATTGGAATATGTTTCAATCTCCGAGTTGGATTGGTTTTACAAACTATAATAATTTATTTTCAAAAGATGTACGTTTTTATAAAAGTTTGTTCAATACGTTATTTTATGCAGGAATAACCATTCCACTTTCGATGTTATTATCTCTTTTATTGGCATTTTTGTTGAATCAAAAGATTAGAGGAATCCGCTTTTTCCGTACGCTGTACTACCTTCCCGTATTAGTGCCGCTTACAGCAGTTTCGTTTGTCTTTTTTTGGATTTTCAATACACAGATTGGTCTTGTAAACAAGTTTTTGGGTTTGTTTCAAATAAAACAGCTTTCGTGGTTGTACGATGAGCATCTAATAAAGTTTGTTATCGTTTTTATGGGACTATGGCAAATAGGCAGCAATTTGCTTTTGGTGCTTGCAGCAATTCAAGGCATATCAAAGGAACTGTATGAATCTGCTTCACTAGATGGTGCAGGCGCTTGGAAACAGTTTTGGGGTATTACTGTTCCGCTGATTTCACCGGTCGTTTTCTTTAATCTGATTACTGGACTTATTAATGCTCTTCAAGTTTTTACCCAATCTTATGTGCTAACCGACGGAACGTATAAGCCGAATAATGCGGCACTGATGATTAGCAATTATTTATATCTGAAAGGTTTTTCTGATTTTGAGATGGGGTATGCATGTGCACTGGGCTGGATTGTTTTTCTTATTATTATATTTTTCAGTGCAATTGTATTCAGAACTTCCGCACTTTTTGTATTTTATGAAGGAGAGGTGAAAAAAGCATGAAAAACGACATTCGAATGGTTGGGAAATTTCTTATCTATGGGCTTTTAATTGCGATTGGAGCAATACTAGTTGCGCCATTCCTGTTTATGATTTCTATCTCGCTGGCTTCAGATGTAACAAATGTAAAGGGAACATTTACTCTATGGCCATACGAATTTCATTTTGAGAACTATGTACGAGTGTTCAAAGGAAATATCCCACTAAAATTGTATATAAAAAACAGTATTGTATTTGTGGCTTTCTGTGTAATCGGGCAGGTATTCTCAAGCTCTTTTGTTGCGTATGGATTTGCACGATTGCGGGCACGGGGGAAAAATTTTTGGTTTTTACTTTTGCTGGCAACGCTGATGATTCCACAGGATGTATACATGATTCCACAGTTCATGTTATTTAAGAAACTGGGATGGCTCAATACTTATTTGCCGATGATTGTACCAAATTTCTGCGGGGGAGCCTTCAACATTTTTCTTATGCGACAGTTCTTTATGACTATTCCTACGACGGTGGACGACGCTGCAAAGATTGATGGACTGGGTTTCTTTGGAATCTATGCACGAATCATTTTTCCGTTGATGAAGCCAATTATGATTGCGGTAGCTTTGTTTACATTCCAGTTCAATTGGGGGTGGTTCTATGGGCCCTTGGTATTTATCCAAGATAGAGATAAATATCCACTTGCTGTAGCACTGAAATATATGCAGGCCTCCCAAGGCAATGCTGTCCCCAATTGGCATTTTGTAATGGTTGGTGCAATGTTTTTGACAATCCCGCCACTGATTACTTATTTCTTGGGACAAAAATACATGTTGGAAGCAAACATTAGCGCTACAGCAAATCTCAAGTAAAACGGTTGATTGCGGTAGTGTCAACATTTTTTCGCAGTTTGGTTTGCAAACTCTGTCATGAATGAAGTCAGTCAGCAGTGGAGGTATCCTCAAGGGCCGCCTCCAAGTGCTTCATGTTCATATACTTCTTGTTGCCCCACTGAGTGCCAGCCACGTGGCGCAGCCGGGCACAGACCAGCATGAGAGCGGAGTTGCCATCTGGAAAAGCACCCACCACCCTGGTACGACGGCGGATCTCCCGGTTGAGCCGTTCGATGACATTGTTGGTACGGATACGTGTCCAGTGTTCGCTGGGAAAATCGCAGTAGGTAAGCGTCTCCTCAATGCCGTCCTCCACCTTCTTGGCGGCCTCCTTCAGCTTCATAGAGCGCAGTTCCTCCACCACAGATTTCGCTTTTTCTCTGGCGGCTTTCTTGCTCTCTTGAGCATGGATCGCCTTGAGCATCTTTGCCACCAGCTTGACCTTGGAGCGCGGCGTGACCGAGAACACATTGCGGTAAAAGTGTACGGTACAGCGCTGATACTTGGCTTCAGGGAATACTTCTCCTATGGCCTCCAGCATACCGAGACACTTGTCGCCAATCACCAGCCTGACCCCGTCCAGGCCACGGCCACGCAGCCACTGGAAGAAGCTGACCCAGCTGGCCTTGTCCTCTTTCATGCCCTCGGCGGCACCAAGAACCTCACGGTATCCGTCTTCATTCACAGCAATCGCTACCCAAATGGCCACATTCTCAAACTCTCCGCCCCAGTTGCGGCGCAGATAGATTCCGTCCACATAGACATACGGGTAATGCCCGCCCTGTAAGGAGCGGTTCCGCCAATCCTCAATGTGGACATACGCCTTCTTATTCAGTTCACTGATGGTGGATGGAGACACTTTGCTACCCCACAGCGCCTCTGTAATGTCTTCCACGCGCCGAACGGATACTCCTGCCAGGTACATCTCGATGAGGGCTTCTTCCACACTGCTCTCCCGACGGCGATACCGCTCAATGATAGCGGTCTCAAAGGAGATCCCTTTGAGCTTGGGTACCTTAAGGGTAACGTCCCCGGAAGTGGTAGTAAGGTTGCGGCTGTAGTGGCCGCTGCGATAGCCCTGTCGCTGCTCATTGCGCTCGTACCGAGCCGCCTGGGTCAGCTTCTCCGCCTCGGCCTCCAGCAATTCGTTGAGCGTTTCCTCTACACTGCCCCGTACCAGTTCTTTGATTTGACCCTTGATTACTTCCTCGTTAAGCTGTACAATCTTTTCAGACATGGTTTGCTCTCTCCTTTCAGAATGGTGTGTCGCAACTTCATTCTACCAGAGTTCTGCAAACCATGCCTCTTTTTATTTTTGCGAAACTTATTCTACCTTATCTTATTGCTTCAACTTCAATGTCCCACTTTTTGCAAAAAGGTAGAGCTATAATTGTTTATATACTAAAACCACACTCCATTTGTTTAATCGTATATGTACGTTCTAACAAATGGAGTGTGATTCGTTTTTATTGGAATACTTGTCCTGATTGCTCAAATACAGGGCATCACATTACCGCCGCATACCGGCAGATACGCGCCAGTGATAAAACCTGCATAGCTTGAAGCAAGAAAGCAGACCGCATCCGCAATCTCATCATCGGTCCCTCTGCGGCGCAATGGAACAGCGGCAATATAGTCGGAATCATCGCCCAACTCATCCTTGTGAAGCCGCCATTTCTCGCTAAGCGTCCAGCCCGGAGCCACCTCATTCACGGTAATGCCATACATTCCTACTTCCCTGGCCAGCACTTTGTACACGCCATCCATTCCACGCTTACCCGCAACATATGCAGACTGTTTTGGAAGCATGGACATAGAGCACTCGGTGTTGATGGCGATGATACGCCCTTGCTTTTTTTGAATCATATCAGGTATAAACGCCTTCGCCATCAAAACCGCTTGTAGCACAGAGGAGCGAAACTGCGACTCAAAGGCAGCTATATCCTGGTCCAGAACGGTTTTCCATTGATGGAATGCGACCGCATTGTTCACCAGAATGTCCACAGTACCCAGACTGCAGTCCACCTCTTCTTTCATTTTCTGCACCGACGCCGGATCGCTCACGTCAGACTGTACGGAGGACGCCTTCACACCATAGTTCTCTTTCAGTTCGCTGCACAGCCACTCTGCCGCTTCTTTTTGAGAGCGGTAGCAAACGGCAACATTCGCACCGCATTCCGCTAGCCCGCGGCAGATTGCCCGTCCCAACTCGCCCGTCGCGCCGGTGACTAGGGCGTTCTTCCCTGTGAGGTCCAATACTTTCATCACATACATCCCTTTTTTATTTACAGCGACTGCCCGTTATAAAGCGTCACGGTAAAACGGTTTCTGTCTCCCCTGTAACAGGCAATGGAATATTCGATGGGAACGCCCTGCTGGTCATAGCCGATGGTCTTCACAAAGCAGATTGCTGCCCCTTTGGGCACGTCCAGCAGCTTTGCAATATGTATATCTGCATTCACCGCCTCGATTTGCCGTTTCGCGCAATAAACAGGAGTGTTGTATTCTGTTTCCAGCGTATCGTACAAGGAGTTTTTCTCAAAATCCACTTTTGCGATCCTCTCGAACCGCTTATAGGGAAGATATGTTTCAAGATACACCAGCGGAATCCCGTTTGCGGAACGCAGGCGTTCCAGATAAAAGCACGGCTCTCCCGGTGGCAGGCCAAGCTGCTCGTTGACATTCGCGTTGTCAATGATGATCTTTTTCCGCAACACCTGGGTGAAGGGTTTCATTCCTGCCTGGTGCATCTCGCTGGAAAAATTCTGTAGTCGCTTCAAAAAGTCTCCGGAGACCTTCGGGTTGGCAACATAAACAGCATGCCCTTGGTTCCGCGCCAGATATCCCTCGGAGACCAGCGCCGTGAGCGCCTGATGTACGGTAGGGCGGCTGAGATGCAGCAGATTGCACAGTTGCGTTTCAGGCGGTATCTGCTCGCCAATCTGCAGCTGCTTTTGATTGATGCCCCGTTTGATCGCTTCTTTCAATTGGAAATACAACGGAATAGGGGTGGTTCGATCTATAACGATTTGTTTCCAAAATCCATTCATAGAAACTACCGTGCCGACCGCCGTGCATGCGGTTACCTTTCTTTAAAATTGAGCCGCTGCGAAAATGAGGTCCCGCACTGGCCTTGTTCCGGAAGACAATTTGAACAACAAGTATATAATTACACCACAATGTAATCATATTATACTCATTTGCGCCTTTTTAGTCAATAGTTCACAATAAAATATTTTTACAAAGAAAAATATTGACATATTGTTTAACTTTATGTTATTCTGTAATTACAGCATTAAACAAAACATTTCCTCACCGTACTGCAAAGGGTGTGTGCACATGGATACGAAAGAAAAAGTTCTGCAGTTTGCAAAGCGCTTTGACCATACTCTCCTACGGCCAAACGCCACCTTCGAAGATTTTCATGTATTTTGCCGCGATTGCTGGACCCACCATTTTAGGATGGCAGCGATCAATTCAGCCCCCGTGTCCTACTGCCGTTCTCTGCTGGAGGGCAGCGGCGTTCGGGTCGGAGCAGCTATAGGGTTCCCGCTTGGGCAGATCCCTCTGGAGGCAAAAGTGTTTGAAGCCCAGCAAGCCATCCAGCAAGGGGCGGATGACATTGATTACGTCATAAACATCACCGCGCTCAAGGCCAAAGACTATTCCTATATTATGAAAGAGATGGAGCAGATCGTTTCCCTTTGCAGGAAAAACGGTGCCATCTCTAAAGTCATTTTTGAAAACTGCTATCTGACCGCAGAGGAGATCGCCAAAATGGCCGAGATCGCCTTGCAGATTGGGCCAGATTTCATCAAGACCTCCACCGGATTCGGAACATCCGGCGCCACAGTGCAGGATGTGCGGCTGATGAAGTCGGTGGTGGGCGATGCAGTAAAGATCAAAGCTGCCGGCGGTATTGTGCATCTCCAAGACTGTTTTGCACTGATCGATAGTGGAGCAGTGTGTTTGGGAAGCAGCCATTCCGTGGATATTTTGCGTGAATACAAAGATTATCTGAGCAGGCAGGGATCATGATGTCAAACACAAGCAGGCAGATCGGCATCGATATCGGCGGTACCCATCTTCGCATCGGGTACGTTCGTGAGGGGACCGTTGTCTCCTGCGAGTTTTATCGCAGCGCGCAGGTGTTCGCGGCAGGCGGTGCCGCAGATGCTCTGGCCGCGCTGATACGCCGATATATGTCTGCAGCGGACGGACCTGTTCAGGCTGTGTCTATCGGCATCCCCGGTTCTGTGTGTAACGACCACCGGACCGTCTACTGCACCCCCAATCTCTTCATGCCAGACGGCAACCATCTGTTTGAAAACTATGATCTTGCCACACCGCTGGAACAGGCAGTGGGCGTTCCGGTTTATCTGAACAAAGACGTGAACAACCTTTTGCGCTTCGACATGGCTGTCCGCCCGCACTCTGAAAAAGAGATCCTGTTGGGCGCATACATAGGAACGGGATACGGCACAGCCGTCTCCGTGTTTGGAAAGATTTTGGAAGGCGCCCACGGCGTGGCGATGGATATGGGCCACATGTCCCTTTATCACGCCCGCCAAAAATGTTCCTGCGGAAAAACAGGCTGCGTGGAGGCATATGCATCCGGCCTGCAGCTGACTCGGCTTCGGGACAGGTTTTTCCAGAAAACGGCTCTTGAAAATATCTTCTTGGAGCACAGTGGTGATGGGGCCATTCAGGAATTTATCTACGCCTGCGCCCTGCCTCTGGCTACCCTCGCCGGCACCTTTGACCCGCATGCCATCATCATCGGGGGCGGCGTGACGGAAATGCCTGGGTTCCCGCGGGAGCTTCTGGAGCAGAAGATACTGGAACACACTCCCCGCGCGGTGGCCGAGCGCCGCCCCTGTTTTTGTTATTCTCCGATCCGCGCAGATAAAGGCGTGATCGGGGCAGCCCTCTACGCACAGCAGCAAGGGAAGAAAGAGGTTTGACGATATGGCAGACAAAATCTCATTCGGACTGCCCGCCACTGCCGTTGATCTGCTCCACCTTCCGGAGCACCAGATCAAACAGCGTCACCTGCGGGACCTAGCGGGCCTATTTCTTGACACGGAAGCCGAAAACGCCCTGCAAACGGCCGACCCTTGTATCTACGCCAGCAGCGATTTGTCGGTCCCGGTGACCGAAGGTGACATTGCCTTTGGCGTCAGCACGGTGTATCCCGGTCGTGTCGGGGATGAATACTACATGACGTTTGGTCACGCTCACGCCGTGCAGAATACCGCCGAAGTTTATTTCGGTCTTGACGGGAACGGCCTGATCCTGCTGGAAGAGATACACGGTGACCAATGGGCCGCGCTCCCCTTAGGCCCGGGGCAGGTGGTATATGTCCCCAAAGGGTTTTATCACCGCAGCATCAACACGGGAAACGCTCCTTTTATGTTTTTCTTTTCTTATCGCGCGGACGCCGGACATGATTATGACTCGGTCCGAAACCGTAGTTTCCGCCACAGAGTCCTTCTTCAAAACGGCGGTCCCTGTGTAATCGATGCAACTTCTTTCAGCGAGAACAGTCGGGAGGTGCCGAAATGAGACCTGTGACTCAGGGCAAAAGTGAATTTCATTTACATCGCGGCTCGCCGCAAAAAGGAAAACTTGCGCTACGCCATTGGCAACTGTATGTCCTTTTACTGCCTTTGATCGTGTTCTTCATTCTGTTCAAATATGTTCCCATGTATGGGATCCAGATCGCGTTCCGTGACTTCTCTCCAACCTTGGGCTTTTGGAATAGTCCGTGGGTGGGTATGCAGCACTTCCGGCGTTTTTTCTCCTCGCCGGATTTCAAGATCGTCATAAAAAACACGCTGACTATCAGCCTGTTGAATCTCGCGTTCGGATTTCCCCTTCCCATCATTATCTCTCTTTTGCTGAATCAGGTGCGTGCAAGGCGGTACAAGCATCTGGTCCAGAACATGATCTATGCGCCCTATTTTATTTCCACAGTGGTCATGGTTGGCATTCTGCAGGCGTTCCTTTCGCCCAGCACCGGCATCATCAACCAGATCCTCATCAAGCTGGGAGGCGAGTCCATCTTCTTCATGGGCGACCCTCAATATTTCAAAGCCATCTATGTCATCAGTGAAATATGGCAGACCACCGGCTGGGGCACCGTCATTTACCTGGCGGCGCTCTCTGGAGTATCTCCAGACTTGTACGAGGCGGCCGTTGTGGACGGTGCCACCAAGTGGCAGCGGATGATCCGCATTGATCTACCCTGCATCATGCCAACCGCGATCATCCAGCTAATTCTTTCCACTGGAAAAATGTTCTCCATCGGATACGAAAAGATTTTCCTTATGCAGAACAGCCTGAACCGCACGGTGTCAGAGGTGATTTCCACCTACGAATACAAACAGGGAATCCTGCAATCGCAGTTTGGTTATTCTGCAGCGATCGGCCTATTCAACGCGGTCATCAACCTAGTGATACTTCTCACGGTGAATTATCTGGCCAACAAATACAGCGAAACTTCACTTTGGTGATCCAGACAGGGAAAGGAGGGCGTGTTGAACCATGCCAACGAAAAGAATTCATCGTCCGCGCGCGGACGTCGTTTTTGACATCATAAACTATGCCGTGTTGTTTCTGGTCCTGCTGATAGTTTTTTATCCGCTCTATTTCATTGTCATCGCTTCGTTCAGCGACCCCAACGCTGTGTACACCGGGCAGGTGCTATTCGCCCCGAAGGACGTTACCTTTGAGGGCTACCAGCAGATCTTGCAGGACAAGCTGATCTGGACCGGCTATATCAACACTTTTGTTTACACTTTTACCGGTACGTTGATCAGCGTGTGCATCACGATTGCCGGCGCTTTCGCCCTGTCCCGGCCGAACCTGCCTGGCAGCGGCATTATCCTGCGGCTGATCGTTTTCACGATGTTCTTTTCCGGCGGGCTGATCCCTTCCTACATGCTGGTTCAGAATCTGAATATGGACAACACTATGTGGGCACTCATCCTTCCGGTAGCAGTATATCCTTGGAATCTGATCGTTGCGCGTGCCTTTTTCAAGAGTTCCATCTCCGAGGAACTGTATGAGGCGGCCTATCTGGACGGCTGCTCTGACTTCGCCACATTTTTCCGTATCGCGCTGCCGCTTTCCAAGGCGATCATCGCCGTGATGGTCCTTTACTATGCGGTGGGGCTTTGGAACTCATACTTCCCGGCCATGCTCTATTTGAAGGAAGAACTGAAATATCCGCTGCAGTTGGTGCTTCGCAATATGCTGATTGAGAACAATATGTCCTCACAGATCATGGTCTCGGAAGCTCTGATCAACCAGCAGCGCATTGCGGACCTGATGAAGTACGGTGTGATCATTGTTTCGAGCCTGCCGATCCTTATCATGTATCCTTTTGTAGAAAAATATTTTGCAAAAGGCGTTATGTTGGGTGCTGTCAAAGGTTGATGGTCATTAAGAACACAAACGCTGTGTGCACATTAACAAAAGGACGGTGATGACGAAAAAGCCAGCAACCGAAACGCTGTACTGCCTTTCAAGCGCGACTCGTTCGGCTACAGTGTACGATCGAAAAAAGGTTCACTGCATCAATTTGCAAGGAGGAGAACAATGAAAAAAAGCAAACGTTTCATCACTTTACTGCTCGTTCTTCAAATGGTGGCTGTCCTTCTGCTTTCCAGCTGTGGCGGCGCGCCTTCCAACTCTTCTTCCAGCACAGGCGAGGTCACTATGAATGAAGAAGGTCTGCCGATCGTCAACGAAAAAATCACCTTCCACATGGTGGCACCCATCGACGCGGCTCAGGCGCCTTTCGAGGAGATGGCCTTTTTCAAGGAACTGGAAGAGCGCACCAATGTCCACATCGAGTGGGAACTGATCCCCGCCGCCGACTTTGCGCAGAAGAAGAATCTGATCCTAGCGGGCAAGGACTATCCCGATGCTTTCTTCATGGGCATTGACGAAAACGACATCGAGCGCTATGCTCCTCAGGGTGTCTTCCTTGAGCTGGATGATTTAATTGCCCAGTATTGCCCCCGCCTGACAAAAATCTTTGAAAACTATCCCATCTACAAATCTGTGTGCACCGCCACCAACGGAAAGGTCTACGGCCTGGCTAACGCAAACGCCAGTTCTCATTTCTATAATGTGGACCAGATGTTCATCAACAAAACATGGCTGGATAAGCTCGGTCTGCCGATTCCCGAAACCACCGATGACCTGTACAACACATTGAAGGCCTTCAAGACACAGGATCCCAACGGGAACGGCTTGAATGACGAGATCCCCTTCTCGTTCATATTCAATCACCAGATCAACAGTATCCACTCCCTGTTCGGCTCCTTTGGTCGCCCGGACTTCACTCGCGGCAATGATGTGTGTAGCCACTTCGTTGTGGAAGACGGCAAGGTCGTCTTTACCGCCGACAAGCCCGAGTTCAAGGCTGCGGTCGAATTCTACCACAAGTTTTTTGAAGAGGGCCTGTTCGACGCCGAGGGCTTCACTCAGGACGCAAAGCAGTACCGAGCCAAAGGCGTGACGGAGGACGAGACGTTGGGCAGTTTCATGGCTTTCACTGCTCTGGAGATCGTCGGCCCCGACCGTGTGAACGACTATGTCCCGCTTGGGCCTTTGAAAGGACCGGACGGCGACCAGTCTTGGATCAGCTTTGAGCGTATCAACGGCGGCGTGCGCGGCCCCACGTTCTCCATCACTCAAAATTGCGAAAAACCCGAGATTCTGATGCGCTGGATCGACGAGTTTTACGACGTAAAGACTTCCATCGAAGCAAACTTCGGCCCTGTGCGCGAGACTGCTGACGGCAAGTACGAGACCACTGAACCCGAGGGCATGACGCTGGACGAATACCGTTTTAAAGAGTGCCCCATGTGGGCCCCCTCCGCCGTGTTCGAAGATTACTATGGCAAGTACATCGAGCCCACCGCGCCCGACAAATTGAAAGCCGACATCCGCAAGGAGTATTATCAGGACTACCAGGTCCCCTCCATGCCGTTCATCACTTGGACACAGGAGGAGGCTGCCTGGAACGCCTCCTCCGGCACCGACATTTTGAATTATGTCAACGATAATCTGGCCAAATGGCTACTGAACGGCGGCATCGAGGAAGAGTGGGATGCTTACGTTGAACAGCTGAACGGCATGGGCCTTGAGCGGCACATTCAGGTAATGCAGAAAGCTTATGACCGGCAAATGAGTGTTTCGTAACACGCAGAATATGGCTGGATAGCGTTTGGATATTCAGCCATATTTTCAACCCAGCCGGAACGGCGCGGCCTTTCGTCCGCGCCGTTCCGACGATTCAGGAGGATGGCTCTACTATGCTTCCTTTTATCAATGTTTATGATTTCGGCGCCGTCGGAAACGGTCACGCCGATGACACCGATGCGTTCAAAAAAGCCCTTTCCATTTCTGAAAAAACCGGGCAAACAATCTATCTTGCGCCGGGGACGTTCCTCGTTGGAGAACTTGAAGTCCCTCCTCAGGTGTGCATAAAAGCCGACAAGACCTGGGGGTTTCGCCAGCCGCATATCGGAAAGACCGTTCTGGTGCAGCGGGACGAAAAACAGAACTGCGTGCTGAACGTAACTCACGCCACCGGCTCCACCCTCTGTGGCTTTTCTGTTTATGGCAACGATATCCCTGGCGGCTGTAGTGGGATCCGTTCCGATAAGATCAAGGAAAAACCCGAGGATGTGATGTGGATCGACACCTGCCGTGTCAGCAACTTCACCGGATGCGCACTGGACATCTCGCGGGCTTTCTGTATCTCCATCCGTCACAGTATGCTTGCTTTCTGCGAAGGCGACGGGTTGCGCTTCCATGGCTGGGACGCTTTCCTGAACGACAATTTCTTCTCCTTCAACAGAGGGTGGGGATTTGCGGTAAAAGGCGAAGGCGCTTCCATCACCTTTCTGGGCAACCGAGTGGAGTGGAACACAACGGGTGGCATTTCTATCCCGGTGGGCAGCCACTATCAGTTGGTGGGGAATTACATCGACCGTTCTGGCGGCCCAGCTCTGGCAATCGGCCCGGCAGACGAAACCCAGCCTCCGGTACACACCGTTGCGTGTACCGGAAATATTTTCTATCGGAGCGGCCGGGACACCGATGATCGTGTGAGTCAGGTATTGCTGCAAAACTGCGCCGGTGTCAGCTTCACTGGTAATGTGATTTGTTGCGGGTCAGACGACCGCCTCCTTGGTCGGGTGACCCCCGACTGCGGCATCACCGTGCGCAATTTGTGCAACAGTATCGTTTCGCAGAACACGCTTTACGCCGGCGCTGTTGTCCAGTGTGTGAACGATCTGGGCGGGCATTTCAACACCGACGTCTCTCACAATCCTGGCGTTGCTATGAACACCGCAGACTTACAGGAAAAGGCTTTTCTGGACAGAAGCCACCGCCGGCTGCTGGATGTGAAAGAACGATATGAGACCTGGAAGGGAGGTGCCGGACTATGATGCATTTTGAAGCGATCCCTTACGGCAGCGACCCCATCGTGCAATTTGCTACGGACGAATTTGTTCGTTACATGCAAATGCCAAAAACCGACTTTTTGATGTTCCGTGGTGAATGTCAGTTCGGTAGGCCACGCTGTCAGTTTCAATACTGCATTGGCCTGATAAGCGACTTGGCCCCCCAGGTGCAGTTTGATGTGAAGGACCCGTCTCTTGATGACGGCATCTACATTGATGCTTGGAACGGCAGCGCCGTAATCGCAGGTACCAACCCGCGCAGTACCCTGATCGCCGTATACCGTTTTTTGCACGAATTGGGATTCCGCTGGCTGCGCCCCGGCGAAGACGGCGTATTCGTCCCTGAGTGTGTCTGGCAGGTCAGCATGCTGGTGCACGTGCAGGAGGCTGCCAGCCATCGACACCGGGGCGTCTGTATCGAGGGTGCCTCATCGGTGGAGAATCTCATCGCTATGATCGACTGGCTGCCGAAGATCGGTTGCAACTCTTACTTTCTGCAATTCGAGAATGCAACGGTCTTCTTCAATCGCTGGTATGCGCACATTAATAATCCTTATCTTTCCCCCACCCCCAAAAGCGCCGAGCAGACCAAAGCCATGACAGAAAGCATTATTGGCGAGATCAAAAGGCGGGGGCTGATACTGCACGCCATGGGGCACGGCTGGACCACCAAGTGCCTAGGTCTGCAGGATAATGGCTGGGAAAAGGCCGACAGCACCCAGCAAATCGACTGGATGCTGGCACAGGTGGACGGAAAGCGCGGACTGTTCGAGGGAGTTCCCACCAACACGAATCTGTGCTATTCATCGCCACAGGTGCGCAAGCGTTTTGCTGATGTCGTGGTGGAATATGCCGTCCGGCATCCGAATGTGGATTATCTTCATGTCTGGCTGGCAGATGCTTATAACAACCAGTGCGAGTGTGAACAATGCAGGACTCTCTCTCCTTCTGACTGGTATATTCGTATCCTCAACCAAATCGATTATTTGCTGGAGGCACAACATCTGCCCACGCGGATCGTTCTGTTGGCTTATCAGGAACTTTTATGGCCGCCGCAGACAGAACGTCTGGCTAATCCGGACCGCTTCGTTCTGATGTTTGCCCCCATTAGCCGTTCCTTTGAAAAGAGTTTCCGTGAAATGGGGAATCTGCCCTCGATTCCGCCTTACCGCCGCAATCAGATCTCTCTGCCCGAAGGGTTGGAAGAAAATGTGGCTTTTTTGAAGGAATGGAAAAAAGTTTTTTCCGGAGATTCATTTGATTACGATTATCATCTCGGACGTGCCCATTACGGCGACCCCGGCTATTCAAAGATTTCCTTTGTGCTATCAGAGGATATCCGGCAGTTGAAAAAACTTGAGTTGAATGGTCTAATTTTGTGTCAGGAGCAACGTGTGTGCTTTCCCACGGCGCTGCCCAACTACGCCTGTGGTCAGCTTCTCTGGAACAGCAGTATGGAATTCGTGCAGATCGAACAGGACTATTATGTCCACTGTTTCGGAAGTGCCTGGAAGGCGTGCAGCCGATACCTGAAAGCCGTATCCGTCGCTTTCAACACAGATTTCTGGAACGGCAAGCGCAGCGTGGACAAAGTGCGGGCGCTGGAGGACCTTGACGCTTTTCTGGAAAACTTCTCCGCTTTGGCAGAACAGGCATTCGCCGCTGGGAGCCCAGCACAAATGTGCCAGAGCCGTTCCTTTGAAATCCTCCAGGCGCACAAGGAATATGTGGCTCTGTTCGCAAAGGCCATTCGCTACAAGCTACTTGGACAAGACACCGAAGCCAACGCCGCTTGGAACGACTTTACCGATTACATTTGTCAAAAAGAAGAAGCCTTGCAGTCTTGGCTGGACGTATATCGCGTCATTGAGATTGGTGAGAACTACACTGGATTTGATGGGAAGTGAATTTCTACTCTATCTCGAAACAGCAATAAACTGTAAACCCACAGAATGCGGTTTTAGCAAAACAGCAAAACCGCTAAAAGGGATATCCTTCTGCTAGAATAGAAAGTGAGTAATGAAAATCACACTAAGGTAAAAGGAGATTCATTCATATGGACATAAAGAGACGTAAAGAATTGTTAGATACAAGGCGGCAGCAGTTATATATTCTGCTGCCGAAAATTTTGCCGGAGCGGGGCCAAAAGGGGGGGAAGTGCATGAACATCCGCATCATCGTGGCGGAGGACAATGATGTGCTGCTGGAGG
>OGYH01001820.1_pt1 | contig 18792 bp, 22 predicted proteins | sample 1576511 | NCBI WGS metagenome assembly OGYH01 (sample SAMEA3541522, study PRJEB24748) | human gut metagenome | biome: human gut; feature: human-associated habitat; material: faeces | place: China | collected 2012
CATCAACAGCTTATTTAGTATATCAAAACCAGAAGCGTTTGTCAAGAACTTTTTTTCAAATTCTTTTTCAGAACCTCAATCGATTCTAAACCAAACTTTTCGGTTTTGCGCTTGTCTCTGAGAGACAGCTTTAATAGAATACCAAATTCGACAGTGAATGTCAAGCACTTTTTTCAAACTATTGAGATTTTTCTGAAAACGTGATAAGATAATTGCACGATACTATAATAAAGCCGAACACCCGATCGAACAGTTCACCGGCGTGTACGTTGTCAGGCAGCGGCCTGACGATGCGGCGCGGTACGACGACAATTTACCGCCAACGCAGAACTGCCTGACCATGATTTCCGCTGCCGCACAAGGCTGGTCGTATTTCGACCTGCTGCACAAAATGTCGGAAAGCCGCCGGCAGTTATAACTATTATATGTAAGGAGCAGAACATGACCGCACAGGACATTCTCAAACAATATTTTGGCTACGATTCGTTCCGTCCCGGACAGGACGAGCTGGTTCGCGCCATCCTTTCCGGCCGGGATACGCTCGGCATTATGCCGACCGGTGCGGGAAAATCCATCTGTTACCAAGTGCCTGCTATGCTGTTCCCCGGTCTGACACTGGTCATTTCACCGCTCATTTCGCTGATGAAGGATCAGGTCGGTGCGCTTGTGGAAGCAGGCGTTCCTGCCGCGTGCATCAACAGTGCGATGAGTGCGGAGGAATTCCGCGATGCACTGTACTTCGCCGGACGAGGACAGTACAAGCTGCTGTATGTTGCGCCGGAACGCCTGACCGCCCCCTCGTTTCTCGAATTCGCCAAGCGCGTACCGATTTCGATGGTCACAGTCGATGAAGCACACTGTATTTCTCAATGGGGACAGGATTTTCGTCCAAGCTATCTCAAAATTCTCGACTTTCTCGCCGAACTGCCTGAGCGGCCGCTCGTTTCCGCGTTTACGGCAACCGCAACGGCTGAGGTGCGTGACGACATTGTGCAGGCACTCGGTCTGCACGAACCGTTCATCAAGACCACCGGTTTTGACCGTCCAAATCTGTATTTTGCTGTCGAACAGCCGACGTCCAAGGGCATGAAGCTGCTGCAGCTGCTGAATGAGCGCAAGGATAAAAGTGGCATCGTCTACTGCTCCACCCGCAAAAACGTGGAGGAGATCTGCGATCTGCTGCTCAGCCGTGGTCTGCCCGCCACCCGCTATCACGCGGGCCTCGATCCTGACGAGCGCCGCGAGAATCAGGACGATTTTCTGTACGACCGCAAGACCATTATGGTTGCTACCAACGCATTCGGCATGGGTATCGACAAATCCAACGTATCGTTCGTTATCCACTATAATATGCCGAAAAATATGGAAAGCTACTATCAGGAAGCCGGCCGTGCCGGTCGAGACGGTCAGCCTGCCGACTGTATTCTATTATATAGCGGACAAGATGTGCGTATGGCCGAGTTTCTGATTGAGCGCAGCCACGAAGCCGAGGACGAAACCATTGACGAGGCCACCCGTCAGCAGCTCATCGCGCGCGACCGCGAACGCCTGCGGCAAATGACATTCTACTGCACCACGACCGAGTGCCTGCGGCATTACATTCTGCGCTATTTCGGTGAAAATTCACCGTTGTCGTGCGGACACTGCAGCAGCTGCGACACTAATTTCGAGGAAGTGGATGCAACCATGGACGCACGAAAAATCCTCTCGTGCGTATACCGGCTGGATGAACGCGGCCGTGCGTTCGGCAAAACCGTCGTTTCGGCCATTCTGACCGGCAGCAAGAACGAAAAAATCACGCAGTTCCATCTGGATACACTTTCCACCTATAATATTATGCCGGACAGCACCGCCGTGTATGTCCGTCGGCTGATCGACATGCTGCTCGAGCGCGGATACCTCATCGCCGACCCGGACCGCATGAACGTGCTCGTGCTTGCCCGCACCGGCAACGCACTCATGCGCGGACGCGGTGAATTCCGCGTCAAGCTGCCCAAGGAGAAAAAGCCGGCAGCAGCCAAACAGTATGCGGCTCTTGCGGAAGATGTGGACGAAAAGCTGTTCGATGCGCTCCGTGATGTGCGAACCCGCCTTGCAGCACGCGCAGGCGTGCCGCCGTACGTTATCTTTTCCAACGCAACGCTCGCTGATATGGCTGCAAAACAGCCGTCAAGCGAGTTCGATCTGCTGTCCGTCCGCGGCGTAGGCGACGCAAAGGCAAGACGATACGGCAAGGAGTTTCTGGCAGCGATTCAGAAATACCGGGATGAAAACCTCGGAAAGTAGTGCAATAGAGCGAAGAGAATGTGAAGTTTACCTTTGCGTGGGAGCACAATGTGCTCCCCTACGGAATAGCGTGCAGCAATCGTTTGATACGGTGTGCCGAAGTCGTACCCCAGGGGACCTTCTCTTGCCCTAACAGGCAATTCACCTTGTGCTGCGCCTGCGTAGAGTAGCCGGTATGTGTAGCAGTAAGGAATCTGACACTGCGAACAGGTTGAGAACGATACGGAAGTAAAAATCCTCTGCCGTTCCCCTATTTCGAAGCGGTCGCCGCTCTCTGATCTGCGCCAGACTAAGAAATAAAGGAAACGGGATTCACAAGGGCGGAAACCTTAGTTGCCACCCTTGTGCCCGCCGCCGCAGATGCGGCGGACCTCTCAGCCGTCCGGACTGCACCCATTCCGAAGTCTTCAGCGAATAGATAAAAATAAGTAAAGCCGACAGGCACACCCATCGGCTCAGGAAAAAATATCAGCCGTTCTGCTGATCGTTTTTCTGATTCTGCTGCTGATTCTGCTGCTGATTCTGCTGACCCTGCTGGTTCCGGTTCTTGTTCTGCTTGCTCATTTGGCTCACCTCGTTTCGTTTGCAATGCTATTCTGCACCGCAAACGTGAAAAATATACTCGCAGGACTTGCAGAATAGTGAAAAACCTGTTAAAATTGTTCTGCGTGTTATACAGTTAATATTTTAGATGATATAAAAGAAAGAAGGACACTCACCATGTCGGGACATTCCAAGTGGAATAACATCGCAAAGCGTAAGGGCGCAAACGATGCAAAAAAAGCAAAGATTTTCACCAAAATCGGCCGTGAAATGGCAATCGCAATCAAGGAAGGCGGCTCCGCTAATCCGGATTTCAATGCTCGCCTGCGCGACTGCATTGCAAAGGCCAAGGCCAACAATATGCCGAACGATAACATCAAGCGCACGCTCGATAAGTACTCCGGTGCAAACGGTCAGGTCGATTACGAGGCAAACAACTATGAGGGCTACGGCGTAGGCGGCGTTGCAGTCGTTGTTGAGACCCTGACGGACAACAAGAACCGCACCGTTGCGGACGTTCGTCACCTGTTCGACAAGTACGGCGCAGGTCTGGGCGCTTCCGGCTGCGTATCCTGGCAGTTCGATAAGAAGGGCGTTATCATTATGGAGAGCGAAGGGCTGGACGAGGACGCTGTTATGATGCAGGCGCTCGACGCAGGCGCTGAGGATTTCCTCGTTGAGGAAGGCGTTTTCGAAATCTACACTGCTCCGGATGATTTCTCCACCGTTCGTGAGGCACTTGAGAAGGAAGGCTACACCTTCGCACAGGCCGAGCTGCAGATGGTTCCGCAGAACTACATCACCCTTGAGAAGGAAGAGGATATGGCGCAGATGCGCAAGCTGCTCGACAACCTCGAGGATAACGACGACGTTCAGGCAGTTTGGCACAACTGGGAGAATGAGGATGATTACGAGGGCTAATGCCCCGGTCAAAACCGCATAAAAAAGCACCGCATACCGAGGTATGCGGTGCTTTTTTCACTTTCTCACGAACTTTACCGCACTCATTGCGGCCTCGGCGCCATCCGCTACGGCCTTTGCCACCTGCAGCAGACCGCCGGTACAGTCACCGGCCGCAAACAGGCCGGGCACAGCCGTCGAGCCGTCAGCGTTCGCCTTGATGCGCGTGCCGTCCAGCTGCGCGCCCAGCTTGCGGGCAAAATCGCCGCTGCCTGCGGTGCCGTAGGCGACGAACACACCGGAAACGTGCAGCGGTTCTCCCTCGGCAAACGCCACGCGCGACACCAGTTCATCGCCTTCGACCGCCTTGACCTTGCGCGTTTCTGCGCGCAGACCGTCGGGCAGGTCGGCAGGCGGCTCGCTGCCATCGGTCAGCAGCGTAACGGACTGTGCCACTGACAGCAGCACCCTCGCTTCCTCGAGCGCATACTCACCCTGACCGAGCACGGCAACGTCCTTGCCGCGATAGAAAAACGCGTCACAGATGGCGCAGTAGCTGACGCCGCGGCCCTCAAATGCGGCTACGCCCTCGATTTTCGGCACCGCACGCGGCGAACCGGTTGCCAGAATGACCGCATCCGCGTCAAACACGCCGTCCGCAGTCTTAACCGTGAAGCCTTGCGCCGCATACTCAATACCGGTTACCTCGGTCTGCCGCAAAACTGCACCCAGACGTTCGACCTGCTTCTGTCCGCGCTCGAGCAGCTCTGCCCCGGAAACCGGCTCAATAAAGCCGAAATAATTCTCGATCTTGTCCGTTTTGGCCAGCGCACCGCCGTCCTTATACAGAACGGTTGCCTGCATGCCGGCGCGTACCGCGTAAATCGCAGCACTCAGTCCCGCCGGTCCGCCACCAATGATAACAATGTTGGGCATTCTTTTGTCCTTTCCAAATTGAAAATGGAGAATGAAAAATGACGGATACACGCAATGCGCGATAACTTAATTCTCAATTATCCATTTTCAATTCCCCATTATTTTGCGGTTTCCTCGTCAAACCACTGCTGATACGCCTTCTGCAGCTTATCGAGCAGCGCAGGATCCTTGCCGCCGAGCGGCTTGCCGTCCAGCTCGCATGCGCCGACGCAGTGCGTGCCGGTGGACAGGATCATCACCTCATCCGCGTTTTTCAGCTCATCCACAGTGAACGGCGCGATGCGGGTCGGCACGCCGAGCTTGTCGCACAGCGTAAGAAAATGCTTGCGCGTAATGCTCGGCAGAATAAGATTATCCGCCGGAGGCGTACAGAACACGCCATCCTTGAGAATCGCCAGACCGGAATGTGCGCCCTCAGTCACGCGGTCGCCGCGGTGGAAAACAACTTCGTCACAGCCCGCCTCAACAGCCTGCTGCATCGCCATGCAGTTCGGGATAAGGTTGAGCGTTTTGATGTTGCAGTGCAGGAAACGCGTGTCCTCGACCGAAATCAGCTTGTACGGATGATCCTGGCGGTCCAGTCCGCACGGCTCGGAAAATGCCATCAGGCTGGCCTTGCCGCCCTTGGGGAACGCGTGCATGCGATGTGCCACTGCACGGGTGGACTGCCAGTACAGCATATGCGGCGCATCCGAATCCAGCTGAGACACCAGCTCGTTCAGCGTTTTTGTCAGCTCGTCACGCTGCATCGGCGGCTCAATGCGGAGCAGCTTCAGGCTGTTGTAAAAGCGGTCCAGATGATCCTCAAGCTCGAAGATTTTCTTGTTGTTGACCATCGCCGCATCGTAAACGCCGTCGCCGAAGTAAAAACCGCGGTCGGTGATAGGCGCCTGCACCTCGTCAATACGGCCGATTTTTCCGTTATAGTATGCAATATCCCTCATGAGAATATTCCTCCTTTGATCAGAATTCCGGGTTAATCTAATCTCAGTATAACGGTTTTCGACAGGGTTTGCAAGTAGGCCGAAAACGAGGTATAATAATTAAGCCGTCAGGTTACTGACAGGCGTTATCCGATACCGCAACCGCATGTTGCTTGTCCGTAAAAAGATCCTATGATACACTTACCTCACGGAGGTGTTCGATTATGAATACAAAGGATATTTTATATCATCTCAGAACCGAAAGAGGTCTCTCACAGGACGAACTGGCTGCAAAAATTTTTGTCACCCGACAGGCGGTATCCCGCTGGGAAACCGGTGAAACCACGCCGAATGTCGAAACGCTCAAGCTGCTTTCCGCGTTCTTTAACGTGTCGATCAATACACTGCTTGGCTCTCCGCGACAGCTGATCTGCCAATGCTGCGGCATGCCGCTTGAAGATTCCATCACCAGTAAAGAGCCGGACGGCTCCTTTAACGAGGACTACTGCATGTGGTGCTATGCCGACGGAACCTTCAAATACACCACAAAAGAGCAGCTGATTGACTTTTGCGTAACGCATATGGCAACCGAAAGCTGGCCTGCAGAGCAGGTTCGCGCCCATATGGAAGCCATTGTGCCGACCCTCAAGCACTGGAAGAAATAAAGGAGAACGCTATGCCATTCGACTTCAAAAAAGGGAATAATTCACTTTGACGACTCTGCCGATTTATACAGGAGGAAGAAAATGAAACGATTATTTCTGGATGTGACAAGCTCGAATTATGATGGTGCAAACGGCGCAATCTGCGTTATCCGAAAAGATGCAGAAATTATCCAAGCAGGAACAACGATTTATTCCATGCCGATAGAACTCAAGGATGAAGAATATCAAAAGTTTATAGATTGCTATGATATTCATTTCGTATTTGATAATATGGCTCTGAATGTTGATTTTTACGCTGTACCTCGTGTAGATATTATGGCGGTAGACAGTCGGGGTGGTTATATAGGCACCGTGGGCGGTCTGACAGACATAGAGAGTGAATTTCCTATCTGCTATATCGATAAAAGCAGAAAAATATTTCGGATTGCCGATAACTTCAAAAATTTTGTAAACAATTGCGCAGATTGGAAAAAACAACTGCAGCCATGTGACGATGTGAAATTGTTTTCTTCTAAGAGCGAAGCCGCAAAAGAATATGAATTCATAGATATTGATCCATTACTACGCAAATAAGTTCCCGCTTATCCTCATCGTTAATCCAACTATCATTTCAGAAAGGTTTGATTTTTTGTCCGGAACACTTCTTCATATCTGCTGTGCGCCCTGCTCCATTGCGTGTATCGACACGCTGCGGCAGGAGGGCATTGAGCCGGTAGGCTTTTGGTACAATCCCAACATTCACCCGATGAAAGAGTACAAAATGCGCAAGAATACGCTCGTTGAGTATGCAAAAAGCATTGATCTCAAGCTGGAGATTGAGAACGAGTACGGCCTGCGCAAGTTCATCGAAGCTGTTTATCCCAACTGGGACAACCGCTGTGCGACCTGCTATGCGCTACGCTTTGAGGAAACCGCGCGCTACGCCGCCGAGCATGGCTACGACCGGTTTACCTCTACCCTGTTTGTCAGCCCGTACCAGAATCACGAGCTGATGCGTCAGATCTGCGAACAAATGGCCGAAAAATACGGTGTCGAGTATCTGCACCGCGACTTTTCGCCGCGCTTCCGCGAGGGACAGGATAAGGCGCGTGAGCTTGGCCTGTACATGCAGAATTACTGCGGCTGTGTTTTCTCCGAGGAGGACCGCTATCGCAAGCGCAAAAAGAAGAAAAAGCCGGATGACGCGCAGGCGTAAGACGGAAATCGGGGTGTTTCGGCACAATCCGACCGAAATACCCCGCAATAACCGCTTTACAAATGCGCGAAAGACTGGTATACTATATCATGTACTCGCGCCCGTAGCTCAGCTGGATAGAGCGTTGGACTCCGACTCCAAAGGCCATGCGTTCGAATCGCACCGGGCGTACCACTGATAACCGTCTGTTCCGTTGGAATGGGCGGTTTTTCTTTACTTTTTTCGAGGGTTGCTTTAACAGAGTAAAATCGAGGCTACTGCGCAGGCTACTATATGGTAGACAGAACAGTAAAAAAGAGCGGCAATGCCTCGCCTCTTGTCATGGGGTTCGCCTCCTTCAAAATCGTTTATATCTTCATTATATCTGACGTTTCGGCAAAAGCTCAGGGGAAAACGTAGATTGCGGCAAAAAGTTTGTCCCAAGGGGCATTCCAGCTCCATATCCTTCTGCCGTGCTGGCACCTGCCGGGGCGGGGACAGGAACTCCTCCACGTTCCGGCGCACGGCGGCGTAGTCCTGCTCCTCCCGCCGCGCCTTCTGACGCTCGGCGGTCAGCGCCGCCCTCCGTTCTTCATAAGGGTCTGGGATGGTCTCGCCTGTCGGCTCGGTCGGCGCTTCAAAGCGCTTCACGCTTTGAGGTCTCCACCGGAGACCCGCGCCCCAGCAAGTAATTTTGACTGTTCGGGCAAGGGACCTGAACAGCGCAAAATCCGCAAGCGGGTACTCGCTTGCTGTGCTTGCTGACTACTTCGTACCCCCATATTTCCCCCCTCTACCCATACTACAATCCGAGCAGGGTGTTTTGGCCAGTTTCGGAGGACTTTTTCAAAAAAATGTCGCTCCTATCCGTAACTTTTCTCTGCCCACCTCGTTGGATGCCTTGTGTTTCTTCGGATATTCGTATACAATGTATCATGTTGAGTATTATCCATGCGGAGGTGCAGGATAACCGCGATTCCGGCAGGACAAGCACCTGACGGATCCATCTCTACATTGGAAGCATCCGCAAAAAGGAAGTGAACGCTATGGCCTGCGACGAGAGCTTATACCGCCAATATCTGAGCGGCGACGACGAAGGGCTCAATGCCCTGATGAAAAAATACGGCGACCCGCTGACCCTGTATATCGACGGCTATCTGCACGACGTTCACGAGGCAGAGGAGCTGATGCTGGATGTTTTCGCCTATCTGTTCACGAAAAAGCCCCGCATCCGGGACGGCGGCTTCAAGGCGTATCTCTATAAGGCGGCGCGGCACATGGCGCTGCGCCACAAGAGCAAACGAAAGACCTTGTTCAGCCTCGATGCACTGACCGGCGAGCCGGAGGGGCGGCTGCTGGCGGAGGAGGTCATACGGACAGAGGAGCGAAACCGCGTCTTGCACTTCTGCATGGATGAAATGAACCCGGACTACCGGGAGGTTTTGTACCTCACCTATTTTGAAGGCATGAGCTACGCGCAGGCGGCGGAGGTCACAGGAAAAACGGTGAAGCAGATCACCAACATGGTATATCGCGGAAAAGAAAGCCTGCGAAGGCTGCTGGAACGGGAGGGAATCACAAATGCGGAGTCATGAGGAGCGCGTCGCGGAGACAAAGCGGCGCATCGCCAAAATGGAGCGGGAGAAACGGCTGCGGCGCAATACGATCACCATGGCTTCCGCGGTGGCGGCGTGCCTTGTGCTGCTCATCGGCGCGTCCTTCGCCATGCCCGGCATTGCCGCGAAAATCCAGACCGGCGATTATTCCGACTTTGAGACGGCGGCAAGTATGTACGGCGGCAGCGCGGCCTTGGGATACATCGTCATCGGACTTTTGGCGTTTTTACTCGGCGTGTGCGTGACCGTTTTGTGCTTCCGGCTGCGGCAGATGAGCCGTGAGGACGGGCAGGACAGGAAAAGTGAGGATGCGCATGGAGCTGATTGAGAACCTGCTGCAACTGCTGGTCACGTTCGTCGGCGCGCTGCTCTCGGGTATCTCCTACCGAAAAAGTGGGCGACAGGTGTATTTTCTGCTGCTGTGCTTCTATGGCTGCTTTGCCCTCGGTGCGCTCTACTGGACGCTGTATCTGCTGCTGTTCGATACCACACCGCGCGTTTTCTATGTGTCGGAGTTCGGCTGGGTGGCGAGCGTAATTTTCCTGCGGATATTGCAGGCCACGCTGACCGGAACAAATGAGCGCAGCTTCCGCTGCCGCAGGGCGTGGCTTGCGCCTGCGTTCGGCGTGCCGCTGCTGGCGTTCTACTGCACTTTCGGGGACATTCTCTCCAACCTGATCTGGTGCGGCATGATGATCGTTCTCTCTTACTGCGCCATCCGGGGGCTGGTATACGCCAATGGGCAGATGGGTGCGGCGCGAAATATGCGGCACTTCCACATCGGCGTGCTGTGCTTTGCCGGTTCGGAATATCTGCTCTGGACGGCGGGCTGCTTTGGGCCGGATACCTCACCGGCAAGCCCAACCTTCTGGTGCGATATGCTGCTGACGCTTGCGATTCTGGGGCTGCTGCCCGCCACGAGAAAGGCGGTGGAAGCATGACCTACATCGAAAATATCTTCCTCTGCATGGTATCTCCCCTGCTGGTGGCTGCCCTGTGCATGGGCAGGCGGCAGCTCCGCTTTTTCCTGTTCTGCATCGCCGGGATGGGGGTGTGCCTGCTTTCGGCTTATATCAACACCTTCCTCGCGGCGGTGTGTCAGGCGGACGCCCTTGCCGCCACGGCGGAGATCGCGCCGGTGGTGGAGGAAACGATGAAGCTGTTGCCGCTGGTGTTTTATCTTCTGGTGTTCGAGCCGGAGGGCGATAAAATCAAGGCTGCCGCAATAACAGTCACTCTCGCCTTCGCCACCTTTGAAAACGTCTGCTATCTCATTCAGAACGGCGCAGACCGCTTTTCCTTTATCTTCTTCCGTGGCTTCGGCACGGGAGCCATGCACGTCCTCTGCGGCCTGATCGTAGGCGGCGGTCTTGCATACACATGGCGGCGGACGTGGCTGAAGGTGGCCGGCACCTGCGGGCTGCTCGGCGCGGCCATCACCCTCCACGCCATATACAATCTGCTGATCGCCTACGGCGGCGCGGCGCAGTACATCGCCTACGCCCTGCCGGTGCTGCTGGTGGCGGCGGGAAGATGGTCTGCATTCCGCTTATCGCGGAGGAAATAACCGAATATCCACTCCTTGAGAGCTGCTTTTGGGCGGCTCTCAAATTTTTTTGAAAAATTTTGCGTTTTGGGTGAGAGTTTTTTCGATTTTTTGTACCTATATAAGTGAAGGGGTTTTTAAGCCGCATTTCAAAAAATCCAGAGAGGAGGTTCAAGCGGAATGTACGATACCGTAAGGCGGGTCGCACTCGTCAAGCAGCGGGTGCGAGAAAACACCCGCCGGAGGCAGCGGCGCGAGGCAATAAGCCTCTCCGCAGTGTGTATGCTGCTGTGCGCGGCGCTGATGCAGACGGCGGGCACGGTCGTCGGGCCGGGACAGACCGCCGCATGGGGCGCGTTCGGCGCGATGCTGCTGCGGGAGGACGCGGGCGGCTATGTGCTGGTAGGCGTTGTCTGCTTTGCAGCGGCGGTGGTCATCACCGTGCTGTGCTTCCGGCTCAGAAACAGAGAAAATCAGAAAAAAGACGGGGCGGACAAGCCCACTCGACACGAACAGGAGGAGAAAAGCCAATGAAAAAACGAATACTCAGTATCTTGCTCTGCCTTTGCATGGCGGCGTGTATGCTCCCCACCGTGGCGTTTGCGGCGGATACAGGAAAGGCGATACAGCTTGGCACAAACGCACTGAATGAAAATGTAAACACAGCGGCCGCACCGACCGTATATTTCGGGCAAGACCATGGAAACAATCCCGGTGCATGGCGTGTAATCGGCTATGACGGGAACGATGTTACCAGCGCACAGGGGGATATGACCCTGCTTGCGGCAGACACTATGGGAGTAACTGCGTTTAACAGCGTTGCTTATAGCGACGAATATGCACCGAGTGAGTTGAAAACCGCAATAGACACGCTTGCAGCAAAGCTGACGACAGAAGAAAATGCTGCCGTAAAGAAACGGACGCTAACAAGCGGAAGCTACGACGGAGAGAATACCGACTGTGTAGCGGGAGATCAGGTGGATAACGCTGTATTCTGGCCGCTTTCCATAGCGGAAGCGCTTGCGGTAAATCAGGATCTGCGAACTGTGGATAAAAAAAATACAAATTGGGCGATGTACTATTGGTGGCTGCGCTCCCCAGGCGAACCATCTTTTAGTGCTGCCATTGTGGATGGTAGCGGTGAAGTCTTCGACAATGGCATGCACCATATTTCCGAGAAGTATGGTGTTCGTCCCGCTTTTAACTTAAATCTAAATTCTGTCCTCTTCACATCTGCCGCCGTGGGCGGAAAGCCTGACGGGGGATTGACCCCGATTTCCGAATACACCGGAAACGAATGGAAATTGACGCTTTTAGATAATAGCCGCAATTTTGCCGTAACGGAAACAACCGCCAGCGGCAACCCCGGTGATCCCCTTACGCTGCATTACAGTGGGGCGACCACAGGGACAAATGAATATATCTCCGTCATCCTTGCGGATAACAGCGGCGCAAAGTATTACGGCAGAGTGGCACAGCCCACCGAAGCAACAGGAACGGTTGAAATCGAAATCCCGTCCGACCTTGCACCGGGCAGCTATACCCTGAAGGTTTTCAGCGAACAGTATAACGGCGACCGCAAAACCGATTACGCAAGCAATTTTACAAACATTGCGCTGACGGCGGGAAAGCAGATGGATGAACAGTTTTCCCTTGCTCCCGGCGGCAGATACTATTTTGACCTTTCGTCAATGAATATTCCAGGAACGGCAAACAGCACCCTGCCGGACAGCACCCTGCACTATGTGCCCTTTACCTACGCAGGGACGGTGGACGCCTACAAGCTCACATCGGAGATGGCAACCACCGAGGAATATGCACAGCAGAACAAATATCCCCACAGCCTGTTTATTGCGGACTACAATGTAACACATAAAATAAACTGGGATGACCTGAATACCGCAAATCTGATTTTCGGCAAGGACTATGCCGCCAGCGGCGTGGACTATACGCTGCGTGCGCCGTCTGCGGGAAGTCGTTATACAGGCTCGGGTGAGTCCCAACGCGGCACGCCCCAAAGCAACGAATGGGACAGGGTACTGGATAAGGACGACGGATATATCAAAAACCGGAATAAGGTGTATTCGTGGGGGCAGGATACTCCGAACTTTGGGAGTGGGTTCCGTGCGGTTCGTGGGTACTACTCGGCCCGCCACTGGTATTACTACTCGTCCTCGTATCAGAACGTCGACCTCGGTTTCCGCCCCGTCCTTGAAGTCCCGAACCCCGGCTCACTGGGCCCTGGCGGGCTGAAGGCCGTTACCCTTGATCTTGGCGGCGGCAAATTGGGCGGCAGCACGGATACTATTCAAATCATTGTGAAAAACGGCAGCAAGTTTACCGCGCCTGCGTCCGACAGCCTGACCCGCCCGGACGGAAATAACGGCAGCTACTTTAAGTGGCTTGGCAGCGACGGAAACCTGTACGCCCCCGGTGAAAGCGTTCCGGAGGTCGTAACCACGCTGACGGCGCAGTGGACAGTCAACCAGTACACGATTACCTATAATCTGGCCGGCGGCACTGCGGAGGGCAATCCCAGCACCTACACCATCGAGACAAAGGCTTTCACCCTCAAGAATCCTACCAAATCCGGCTATACCTTCACCGGCTGGAGCGGCACGGGGCTTGACGGCGAGAACAATATGACCGTCACCATCCCAACGGGCAGCACTGGCAACCGAATCTATACGGCACACTGGCGTTATAATGGCAGCGGCCATTCTTACAGCTACTACACCATCAAGGCAACTGCCGGGGCTGGCGGCTCCATTTCTCCCTCCGGCAATGTCAGCGTCCGTGAGGGCAGAGCTCAGACCTTCACCATCACCCCAGACAAGGGCTACGCCGTCTCCAACGTCAAGATCGACGGCAAGAGCATTGGTGCGGTGAAGTCCTACACCTTTAAGAATGTCCGCAGAAACCATGCCATCGAGGTCATCTTTACGAAAGTCAACGGCAACCCCCAGACCGGCGTGTTTGTGGATGTAGCCACCGGCAGCTATTATGAGGATGCTGTGGATTGGGCAGTGGAGAACGGCATTACCAAGGGAACCGATGATACCCATTTCTCCCCGGACGGCATCTGCACCCGTGCGCAGGCCGTGACCTTCCTGTGGCGCACCGCTGGCAGTCCCAAACCCGAAACCCGCGCCATGCCCTTCACCGACGTTCCTGTGGGCAGCTACTACTATGACGCTGTGCTGTGGGCGGTAGAAAACGGCATCACCAAGGGCACCAGCGACACCACATTCAGCCCCAACATGACCTGCTCCCGCGCCCAGATCGTCGCGTTCCTGTGGCGTTCCGAGAAGTCCCCGGCAGCGGGTATAGCCAATCCCTTTGCCGATGTGAAGTCTGACGCCTACTATGCTGATGCGGTACTGTGGGCGGTCAAGGAGAACATCACCAAGGGAACCACCAGCACGACATTCAGCCCCAATGCGGATTGCACCAGAGCGCAGATCGTGACCTTCCTCTGGCGCTGCAAGAAGTGACCGGCTGACATACGGCTAAACATGGCATGACCCCATAAGCGAACATCGGACAGCGCGGCGGACGGGCATCTCGCCCCGAAGCTGCGCTGTTCTCTTTTCGCTATTCCCGGCAGAACGCCCTCCGGCACATCTGCGCCTCAGCCATCAGCGACTCCCGCGGGAGATCGTTTTCTTCGCCTCCCGCAGTAAGGACGAGTTTGTGAGGCAGGTCATGGACAATGACCTGCGGCAGCGCGACCGGAATATTGCAAAGCGGAAACGGCAGCTTGCCGATTCCGAAAAGCGAATCACGGAGCTGGATACTATCTTCAGGCGGCTCTATGAGGACAACATTTCGGGCAAGCTCTCCGATGAACGCTTTCAGAAGCTCTCTTCGGAAAGAAGTGGAGCTGGAGGAAAGCAAATCGGCGGATGTTGATCGTTTTCTCTCCGTTGTGGAGAGGTACACGGATATCCCGGAGCTCACACCCTGCATCCTCCATGAGTTCGTGGAGAAAATCATCGTCCATGCGGCCAGCGACCCGAAGGGCAAGAACCGGACACAGGAGATCGACATTTACTACAAGGGTATCGGAGCCTTGGAAATGTCAAAAGTCACGGCATCAATGGAAAAATGAGAAAACGGTACAGCCGAAGCTATACCGTTCTCTCTTTCCTCACGATGTTTTCTTATCGGGAGCTGCCTTGCCGCTCTTTTCGTTTTACTCTATGCTTTCGCTCTGCTCCGACAGATGCAAATCCAAATTTCGACCGCGTGTGCAACCACTGCGAATGTACACATAGCTGTGGATTTCATCAACCGAATACAAAATCACGTCATTTCGCGTAACATACTGTCGAATTCCCGCAGAACTCCACGGCTCTACATCATACAGCGGATACTTAGCCGGAAATGCAGTCAAATTCTCCTGTATCAAAGCGCGAAGGCGGTTGTACCACCGTTCTGCCAAAACGGTATTCCGATACTGCTGCATAATATACATCAGCTTTTCCGTAATATCTCGCTCGGCTGTTGAGGTGTAAAATATCTTATATCCTTGCGGCACGACTCTGAAGCAGCTCCTTTACTTTAGCGTCCATATCGCACTGCGCAGAGATGCGTCCGGCAGCAATATCCTCACTGCTGCGCGACAGCTTTTCACTGATTTCCGTTTCGCTCATATCATCCCATGCACGAAGCGACGGCCGAAATGGCATACCACCTTCCTGCAGGCTCTGCTGCGCAAACATCCGTACAGCCTCAGCGAACGAGGTGCCCAGACTGCGGTAAAGCGCTTCTACCTGTTCCTTAACTGCACTGTCAATGCGGATCTGAAGTGTTGCATCCATAGCCATAAAATCATCTCCTTGTAGTACGATTGTATTACGGTTTTCTTTGTATGTCAAGAGGATGACTTCTCTCCTTTCCTATCATAACCGCGCAGCATAACATCAGCAATACACTCACCTGCCCTGACGCGCGACTCCCCAATGAGATGTGCGTAGTAGGTTTCTGTGGTCGTTACATTGGAATGTCCAAGTTGACGGGAAACCGTCACAACATCAGTATGATTCGCAATCAGCACACTGGCAAGGTGGCTTTGAGGGTATTCAGTTTCAAAGTACCGCGGAACATACGGATTTCAAACGTGTCCGAATTCGTAAGGTTGACCGCAGTATATCGCCCAGCGTAGGAATTCTTGGCGTGGCTCATCTGCTCGGACGGCGTGAGGCAAATGCCGTACCGTGCCACCCAGCGATTCATCTGACTCTGGGTGCGGCGGCTGAACCGTAATAGCTCTGCCCAGAACTTTTCGACAAAGTACAGCAAGCGGGCAATCGCAGCCTCCTGCTGCTCATAAGTGCAGCCAAATGCCAGACGGGAGATGTGAACGTGAAGGCCGCAAGTTCCTGCCGCATGGCTGAGATAATCCATGCTACGGGCCTTGCGAAGAACTTCTGCCCATGGCATTTCGTTCAAATGGTATTCGAGCGTCATCGGGTGAGTGACAAGCTCAAGACCTTCATCCAGACTGCCGTCCGTCTTGATGTAGAGATTTTCTGCGTCTTTGTTCGCGATGTCGAGCAGCTTTTGCGCGTTGCTGTTGACCGTGCCGCCGTCATCGATTTCGAGCTCTACGCCGAAATGACGCAGACCTTTGCCGTGGAAAACAAGGTCCGGCGTGTAGCTGTATTCGTGAATAACATCGTTATGCTCGTCCCAGCAAGATGAACAGTAAGCGTTGTCGTCATTATCCCAATAGGTGCGGTCGCGGTGAATGATGCGGTTGCAGTCCTCGCAGCGGATGTAATACTCATCGAAGCAGTGGTCGCAAAGCGTGTGCGTGTCATCCTCAACGGCGTTCTCCTCGTAGACCCGCTCAGCACAGTGATCGCAGATTACGGTCAGGCGATCTGCGCAGTCCTCGCAGAGCCAATCGCCTTCTACCTGGTACATATCTTCGATTGCATGCTCCGCACCACAGTTTGCACAAATTCTTGTTTCGCTCATTGGTTGTTCCTCCATTTCGTTTGGTAAAACTTAATACTCTTCAGCAAGCAGCATAGTAGAATGCGTCAAATCGTCGATGATGAACACCTTCGCGTCTACGGCATCGTCACAAGGGACATCAAGCTCGTAACGGTATGGCGGCTGCTCCTGCTCATGGACGATGTGCTGACCGACCGGCGTTTTTGTCAGCTTGAATACCTGCAGGTAGTCTTTTTCCTCAATCTCCATCGTCAAGACTATGTGCCACATAAGATGAACAAGCCATGAGGGGATTTCAGCCATCACGCCGCGCGTCAGGAATTTTTGATTGTCGAACATTTTCGCTTCCTCCTTTTTGACAAAAAGTAAGCTTCTGAGAATATCCCAGGAGCTTCTACATCTATAATATATGTCCAAAAGTGGCGGAAACACAGAAAAAACATGGTTCAAGCTATGCTTTTCTCATATTATTCTGTCAATGCGTTGTAATGAATACAGTTTTCCGAAACTGATACGGTGTAAGACCGGTACTTTTCTTAAATGCACGAATCAGATTAGAAGCAGAGCAAAACGCACAGTCATAAGCAATCTCTTCTATGCTGTCATCCGATTCTGAAAGCTGTAGTTTTGCATAGGATAGCCGCAGATTGAGCAGATACTCATGCGGCGATAAACCGGTTTCCTCGCGAAATCGGCGAGAAAAGTAGAACCGGCTAAGCGATACCTGCGCAGCAACTTCTTCTATTTGAATATTTTCATGAAAATGCTCGTCCATCCAGTTCTTTGCTGCCTGTATCTGCGGCGAAACGTTGTGTGCCGCGTGCCCTTGGGTATTCAGCGAGGAAAGTATATGGTGAATGACGACCGACATGCGATCGTCTGCATTGGCATCGAGTGGCAGCATCTGCATGATCTTTTGAAAGTCCTTCTCCAAGCCATACTGCTTGCTGAACAGCGCACCGTTGTTCTTCCACAGAAGATCGCAGTACGCCTGTGAGGCATTGCCGTGAAAATGAAACCAGCTGAACTGCGCCTCTCTCTTTGTATAGTAGTTGTGCGGAAAATTGCAGTCGATGAGCACGATATCATCGGCGCTTGCTGTGAATGTCTGATCCCGATATGTGAACTGCATTTCACCCGAATGAATGTAAAACATCAAAAATGCGTTTAAATGTTTTCTGCGCACGCTGTACGGCGCACTGCAAAGATAACGTGCACCCCAGAGACCATAAAACAGGTGCTGCTGCGCAAAAGCCGAAGCAGTATGAAAATAGATCCCTTCTTTTTCTATGATACCGGGTTCAGATCGAATAATACCCTGCTGACGAATGTCCATAATAGCACCCCTAATTTCAGAGCAAAAATTGCATATTTTGTGCACGCATTACACGTGACAGCTTTCGTCTCTTATGATATCATAGGCACAACAGAAAGGCAAGAAACCTTCCGATCGTTCAAAAGGAGAAGATACTTATGAAGCAGTGGAAGATCCAGCCAGAGGACTGGAAAGAAGACTATAAGGAATTTGATGAGGCAACAGAAAAATTTTACAGCGGTCAAATGGATGCCAAGACTTATAAGGGCATTTCCGGTGGTTTCGGAAGCTATGCACAGAGAGGCGGAAAGGCAAGTATGCTGCGTCTGCGCATGTCCGGCGGTGTTATGGATCTGAAAAAGCTTAAATTCATCGCAGATGCCATTGAGACCTATCATATTAAAAGAGTCCACCTGACCACCTGTCAGACTCTGCAGCTTCATGATCTGGAGGAAGAAACTGTAAAGATCCTTGCTGTAGAAGCGTTAAAATGCGGCATTGTTACCAGAGGCGGCGGCGGAGACTTCCCAAGAAATGTAACGGTATCTCCTTTATCCGGCATTGAAAAGGATGAATATTTTGATGTACTTCCATGGGCACTGGCTGCAGCCGATTACCTGATGACTTATATCAAAGGGCCAAAGCTTCCAAGAAAGTTAAAAGTTGGTTTTTCCAACACACCTGCAAACCTGACTCATGCAACCTTCCGTGATCTGGGTTTTGCAGCAAGAGAAGACGGTACTTTTGATGTTTACAGTGCCGGAGGACTGGGAAATAATCCGGCTTTTGGCGTAAAAGTAGCTGAAAAGGTAGAAAAAGACCAGATTCTTTATTATATCGAAGCCATGCATCAGATGTTTTTGACTTATGGCAACTACGAAAATCGCGCAAAGGCAAGAAGCCGTTATATGCAGCAGACTTTAG
>OGYH01001834.1_pt1 | contig 18713 bp, 19 predicted proteins | sample 1576511 | NCBI WGS metagenome assembly OGYH01 (sample SAMEA3541522, study PRJEB24748) | human gut metagenome | biome: human gut; feature: human-associated habitat; material: faeces | place: China | collected 2012
CCGCAAATTCTATTTTATGCGTGCTGCCGCACGAAGTACAAGAGTCGAAATGCTGTTTTTTGACAGACTGAAAAATGCACCGCAAAACTGCGGTGCATTTTCTATCAAATAATACTGTATAGAGCCGATTCCTGCACAAACCGTGTAGTTCCGCGACAGGTCATAGCTTACTTCATAATGTCCTTGTCGTGGGCCGCCTTGGCAACCAGACCGGACAGCGCCAGCAGCGCGATCAGGTTCGGGAATACCATCAGGCCGTTGAACAGGTCAGACAGGTTCCATACCAGATCAACATGCAGTGCGGAGCCAATCACGATGCAGATAACAACGATAGCGGCGTAAACCTTAACAGCCTTGTGGCCGAACAGTGCCTTTACGTTCTGCTCACCGAAGAAATACCAGCCGATGATGGTAGAGAACGCGAAGAACAGCATGCAGATCGCAACAAAAGCCATGCCTGCCGAGCCAAGCGAAGCCTTGAAGGCCGCCTGTGCCAGCTCAGTGCCCTGCAGACCGTCCGGTGCACCCGGATTGAGCATGCCCGAGGTCAGGATGACCATAGCGGTCAGCGTCAGTACGATAAAGGTGTCGATAAATACGGAAACGATAGCAATTTCGCCCTGATCCTGCGGACGGTTTACCTTTGCGAGCGCATGTGCGTGCGGCGTAGAGCCCATGCCGGCCTCGTTCGAGAACAGACCGCGTGCAACGCCGTAGCGCATTGCCTGACGAACCGTGATGCCTGCAGCGCCGCCGAGGATAGCCTGCGGGTCAAATGCTGCAACAAAGATGGACTTGAATGCCGGAATGATCGCTGCATGATTGATGCACAGGATAACAATGCAGCCAGCCATGTAGAACAGCGCCATGATCGGAACGACCTTCTCGGTAACGGATGCGATACGGCCTACGCCGCCGAGGAAGATGAACGCTGCAATGATCGCGCAGATGATGCCGACAACGATCATCGGTGCGCCAAACGCGGTGTTGAACGCGACGCTGATCGAGTTTGCCTGTACCATGTTGCCGGTAAAGCCCAGTGCAAAAATAATCGCAACCGAGAAGAAGCCGGCGAGGAACTTGCCGAATTTACCGGTAAAGCGTGCGCGGATGTAGTAGATCGGACCGCCGGTAACGTGGCCCTTGTCGTCCGTGGTCTTGTACTTCTGCGCGAGAACCGCCTCGCCGTAGATGGTGGACATGCCGAAGAATGCACTCAGCCACATCCAGAAAATCGCGCCCGGGCCGCCGGAATACAGTGCGGTAGCCGCGCCTGCGATGTTGCCGGTGCCGACCTGCGCCGCAATCGCGGTGGTCAGCGCCTGGAACGGACTCATGCCGTCCTTGCCAGCCTTCTCACCGTTGAGCGAGAAATGGCCGAACAGATGCTTCCAGCCTGCGCCGAACTTACGCACCTGAATGAAGCGCGTGCGGATGGTAAACACGATGCCGGTTCCGACCAGAAGATACAGCAGCAGGCCGTTCCATACGACGTTGCTGACCTTGCTTACCCAGTCTGCCAATACTTCCATTGTCATTTTACATACCCCTTCTTTGTTTTGCGGCAAACAAAAAGCCGAACCCAATCAGCATCGGGTTACGGCTCCAAAGAAACGGAAAGACAGCAAACAGACGGTACATCCTGCACCGTGAGAAAACATTTGCTGTGGTTCCGCGGAACTTATTTTTATATCCTAACGTCTATAAAAACAGGTTCATCTCTGTCCTTTTGCCTGAGAGATTGGCACGCAAACCCCTTTGCGCGCGTTGCACCTTCGGCAGTCCCCTTGAGGAACGTTCTCCAGAGCCACATCCATTTACAGTCCTCATCCGGAAAACCGGACGCCTGAGAGTTTTGCTCCTTCGGCAAGTCTTTGACTTTTTCCTGCAAACTTCGTTTGTCGCGTATGTAGTTTATGGATTCAGTGTAACACCGTGACAACATTCTGTCAATGTCAATCAAGATATTCGTGAAAGTTTGTGAAAAACGGCGAATTTCTTGACAACCTATGCTATAATAGATAGGCTATACTGGTAGTATTATTGGTAAATCCAAGTAATCAACAGCATCCCTCGAAAGGAGGAACTTTACATGAATGATGCTTTGCAGCAGCTTCTCGACAGGCTGACGGCTCTGCTGGCGGAAAAACCGCTCATCGGGGCGTGGTACACAACCGTTGTGCGCTTCGTGTTCCCGCTGCTGGCGCTGATGATCCTTGTCGGTGCGATCCGCTCGCTGTGGAAGGTCAAGCACCCGGATGAGGTCTGGGGCTATCTGGTGCTGCGCAACGGCGTGCGCCTGCCCATCACCCACTGGGAGAACATCATCGGACGTGCCCCCAGCTGCGATGTGCAGCTGGAATATCCATCGGTATCGCGTCAGCACGCCGCGCTCATCCGCGAGGATGACGGCAGCTGGACGATATACGACCTCGGTTCCAAGGGCGGCATCAAGGTAAACGACCTGCCGGTGGACGAGTATGCACTCGTCGAAGACGGCGACACGGTCACCTTTGCGGGTATTCCCGCTATCATGGAGCCCATTACCGCTGAGGAGAAGCGCACACAGATGGTCGAACGCCGCATTGAGGGCAAGCCTGCCGGCATGTGGGGTTCGCTCGTACTGCTGACGCTGTTCCAGATCCTCACCGGTCTGCAGCTCATTATCGCACAGGGCGACAAGGCGACCACCACCATTCCGCTCACCTTTTTTGTCTTTACGGCAATCTGCTGGGCGTATTTCATCGTCATGCGCCTGTTCCGCCGCATCGGCTTTGAAATGGAGACGATAGCGTTCTTCCTATGTACGCTGTCACTCGCCGTCACCGGCTCGACCGTGCCGGACGAGCTGCCCAAGCAGCTGATTGCGATTTTGATGGGTCTTGCCATCTTTATCGTGCTCGGCTTCTTCCTGCGCGACCTGACCCGGGCGCAGAAGGTGCGCTGGTTTATGAGCGCAACGGCAGTCGGACTGCTGGCTATTACACTGCTGATCGGCTCGTCGCAGGGCGGCGCGAAGGCATGGCTGCGTCTCGGCCCTCTGTCGCTGCAGACCTCGGAAATTGCGAAAATCTGCTATATTTTCGCCGGTGCAGCAACGCTCGACCGCCTGTTCAACAAGCGCAACCTGTGGATGTTCATCGGTCTGACCGCCATCTGCGGCGGCTGTCTCGCACTGCAGAACGACTTCGGCACCGCACTTGTGTTCTTCGTGACGTTCCTTGTCATCGCGTACCTGCGTTCGGGCGATTTTGCCACCATCGGCCTTGTGTGCGCGGGCTGCTTCGGCGCGGGCATGGTCATGCTGACCATCAAGCCGCACGTTGCCGCACGATTTGCCTCCTGGGGACATATCTGGGAGGACGTATACGACAAGGGCTTCCAGCAGACGCATACGCTGACCGCAGCCGCCTCCGGCGGCATGATCGGCGTAGGCGCAGGCAAGGGCTGGCTCTCGAATCTCCCTGCCGCGGATACCGATATCGTGTTCGGTATGCTGTGTGAGGAATGGGGTCTCGTCATTGCCGTGCTGACCATCCTGTGCATCATTACGCTGGCCGTGTTCGCGGTGCGCGCCTGCCGTGCCGGACGCTCCAGCTTTTACACCATCGCCGCATGCGCGGCCACCAGTCTGCTGGTGTTCCAGACCTGTCTGAACGTATTCGGTGCGGTCGATATTCTGCCGTTCACCGGCGTTACTCTGCCGTTCGTATCCAACGGCGGTTCGTCCATGCTGTCGGCATGGGGCATGCTCGCCTTTTTGAAGGCGACCGACACCCGACAAAATGCATCGTTCGCGGTTCGTCTGCCCAGCCGCCGCGAGCTTAGAGGGGAGGAGTAACCATGCGGAAAATCGAAAAACGCAGTATTTTCTGTCTGATCCTTGCCGCACTGCTCGGTCTGGGTCTGGCGTTCTTCTGCTTCCGGTTTGTCGTGGACGGCGGCGACTGGGCCTCCTACCCGTACAACCGTCATCTCTATAACAACGCCGGTCAGCTGAAAGGCGGCACCATCCTCGACCGGGACGGCGATATGCTGTCCACGCTCGACGAGGACGGCAACCGCATCTACAACGATGACGCAACCGTCCGGCGCGCCACACTGCACGCCGTAGGCGACAAAAACGGCAACATCGGCGCGGGTGCGCTCACCTCGTTCGCGGATAAGCTGTCCGGCTACAATCTGCTCACCGGCGTATATTCTCCGCTCGGCACCGGCAACAGCCTGTATCTGACGATTGATGCCTATTTGAACAATGTCGCCTATCAGGCTTTGAACGGAATGAACGGAACGGTTGGCGTTTATAACTATAAAACCGGTGAAATTTTGTGCATGGTGTCCACACCGACGTTCGATCCGGCCAATCCGCCGGACATTGCGGCGGACGATCCCGCGTGGGACGGCGTTTACGTCAACCGCTTGCTGTCCGCGAACTCGATTCCGGGCTCTATCTTCAAGGTTGTGACCATCAACGCCGCTATCGAGAACATCCCCGACCTGTTCCAGCGCAAGTGGACGTGCACCGGCTCGGTCAACATCGGCGGCGAGGAAGTCACCTGCCCGCACGCCCACGGCGAACAGGATATCGAGGAGGCGCTCGCCAACTCGTGCAACGGTGTGTTCGGTCAGCTGGCCGTCGAACTCGGCGGCGAAACCATGCAGAAATACGCGGATGCGGCAGGACTGACCAAGTCCATCAAGGTGGACGGCATCCAGTCCTCGGTCGGCAAGTTTGATTTCTCGGGCAATGACAATCAGCTGGCATGGTCGGGTGTCGGTCAGGGTCAGGATACCCTGTGTCCGATCAACATGCTCCAGTATATGGGCGCGATCGCCAACGGCGGCAAGGCTGCCGTGCCGCGTCTGATTGAAAAATCCACCACGGATTACGGCCTGCCGACCGGCATTTACTATCCGCACAAGTCGGCGCAGCTGATCGACGAAAAGACCGCCGGTACCATTGCGGATATGATGCACAACAACGTCATCGAGACCTACGGTCAGGATCGTTTCCCGGGCATGGATATCTGTGCCAAGTCGGGCACCGCCGAGGTCGGCGCGGATAAGTCACCGAACGCATGGTTCACCGGCTTCCTGCGCGACGAGTCTACGCCGTATGCTTTCATCGTTCTCGTCGAGAACGGCGGCGGCGGCTCGTCGGTTGCCGGTACGGTGGCTTCGCAGGTGCTGCAGGCTGCGGTAGAAAAGGGTTATTAAGGAGAGAGAAATCATGGCGCAAAGCACTGAAATACTCCCTAACGGACTGCAATTATTACAGGACGACCGTTTTTTTAAGCTCGGACAGGACAGCGTGCTGCTCAGCGCGTTCGCCAAGCCGAGACGCAATGCCAAACTGCTCGACCTCGGCTGCGGCACAGGCGCTCTGGCGCTGCTCGTATGGCGGCCCGACCTCACGATCACCGGACTGGAACTGCAGGACGGCCCGCTCGACCTGTTCCGGCAGTCCATCGCGGCAAACGAGCTGGAAAACGTAACCGCTCTGCAGGGCGACCTCCGGCAGATGCGTACGCTGCTGCCGCACGGCAGTATGGATTACGTTATCTGCAACCCACCGTATTTCGACCGCAACGCAGGCGCGAATGCGCCGACCGCCGAAAAGCGCACCGCAAGGCAGGACGCGACCTGTTCGGTTGAGGAACTGGCAGTTGCGGCCTCGTTCGTGCTGCATACCGGCGGCAAAGCCGCGTTCGTATTCCGGCCGGAACGGCTGTGGGTGCTGCTCGAGGCGCTTTCGCGCGTGCGGCTCGTGTCGAAAAGAATGCGGTTCGTGCACCAGAGCGTGCAGGCGGCGCCAAGCGTCGTCATGGTCGAGTGCCGAAAAGGCGGCAGTGCGGAAGGACTTGTTGTTGAGCCGCCGCTGATCGTTGAGAGTGATGAATATTTCCGTATTTACGGAATTGAGCATTGAAAATGGAGAATCAGCGCTATCCTTGCGCGAGTTCCGTCCGCGCTGCGCGGAGACGCGCAATGCGCGATGATTTAATTCGGCACCATGTGCCGCACCTTCATTTTCCATTATCCATTCTCCATTTAAGAAATTCCGGAGGGATTGAATTGTCTACATTATACTTAGTCGCAACGCCGATCGGCAACCTGAGTGATTTATCGCCGCGGGCACGCGAGGTTCTCAGCACAGTGGATTTCATCGCGGCAGAGGACACCCGCGTGATGCAAAAGCTGCTTAACGCCTGCGAATTGCCCAAAAAGCCGATGATCTCGTACTACGAACACAATCGCCGCGCACGCGGTGAAGCAGTTTTGGAGAAGCTGCTCGCCGGTGAGACCTGTGCGCTCGTAACCGATGCGGGCACGCCTGCGGTTTCCGATCCGGGTGAGGATCTGGTCGCGCTGTGCGCCGAGCACGATGTACCCGTTATCCCGATTCCGGGCTGCTGTGCGGCGGTCTGCGCGCTGGCGGCATCCGGTCTGCCGACCGGACGCTGGTGCTTTGAAGGCTTCCTGTCGGTCAACAAAAAGGCCCGCAGAGAGCACTTGGACGCACTGCAGGGCGAAAAACGCACGATGATCTTCTACGAAGCACCGCACAAGCTGTGTGCAACGCTGCGCGACTTGCGCGACGCCTTCGGCGGCGACCGCCGGCTGTCACTCTCGCGCGAGCTGACCAAGCTGCATGAGCAGACGCTCCGCATGACGCTCGACGAGGCGGTTGCCTACTTTGACGCCAACGCGCCGCGTGGCGAGTTCGTGCTCATCCTCGAGGGTGCGCCGGACGAGCCGGAGACCGAGCAGGACGAGGCCGAACGTCTTGCCTCTGCCGCTAAGGCAGTCCGCCGCCGCGTGGAACAGGGCCAGACCCAGAAGGACGCGGTCAAGGCAGTTTCCGCCGAAACCGGCGTAAAGAAAAACGCGCTGTACCGCTATGTGCTCGATCACGAAGAATAACGAAAAAACCGTTGCAAAAGCAACGGTTTTTTCGTTTTCTGCACTTATTTTTGATGTTTCGGGCAGCCGCTGCGGCAGCAATGTCCGCGTCCGGGACACTGCGCATGCCGTTCACACAGCGCAACATCGCCGCCCTCGATCACCAGTCGTTTGCCGTTTACAAGGCAATCCGCCAGCTTGCGGCGGGCGTTGTTGTAGATCAGCTGCACCGTTGTGCGGGCCACCCCCATCTGCGCGGCAGCCTGCTCCTGCTGCAGATTTTCCAGATCCATCAGACGGATGGCTTCATATTCATCCAGCGTCATTTGCACGCACTCTGTCGTACTTTCCTGCGGGGAAAACTCGCTGAACGTCGGCAGACCGCAGATTCTGCGGCACTTTCTCGGTCTCGGCATGAATTATTCGTGACAGTGACCGCCGCAGCCGTGGCTGCCGCAGGAATGGCCTTCGCCGTGATCATGGTGCGTGCAGTGCACATTGGGATCAAACGCCAGCGTACCGTTCAGGAACGCCTGCACTGCCTCATCGGCATTGCCCTGCACACCGCCGATCAGACGGATATTGGCCTCCGCAAGCGCTGCCTGTGCGCCGCCGCCAATGCCGCCGCAGATCAGCGTATCCACACCGAGCTGTGCCAGCAGGCCGGCCAGCTCACCGTGACCGCTGCCGTTCGTATCCACCACCTGTGTATGCAGCAGCTTGCCGCCGGATACCTCGTACAGCTTAAACTGCTCCGTGTGGCCAAAATGCTGGAAAACCTCTCCGTTTTCATAGGTAACTGCGATCTTCATAACCATTTCCTCCGAATCATTTTTGGCATATGCCAATAACATTACTTATAGTCTATCACGTTTTCGGCATATGTCAATAATAAGTTTTAGCATGCCGCCATCCCATTATATGGAAAGCAGACGTCGATATCCGGATAAAGCAAAAACCCTTCCGAAAATCGGAAGGGTTTTGTGTTTCGTTGACAAAAAAGATGCAGTTCTACTATCTATTGACATTCTAAATTTTTTTACCAGTCAACTTCTGGTTTGCGCCAACGTTTCTAAAGATAAAAGCAAGTGGGGTGATTCGATTGAATTACTCGCTTGCTTACCCCAATGGAATTCCTGTTGCTTTACCAACTTTTTCAATTTGATTATATAGTGCGGAGTATATGCCGCTAGGTGGTATATCACGGTCCCTTCGGATCTCCAACGCCAAAACAGTAGTTCTTGCCCTAGTATCATAAAAAGCAGAGTGGGCGTTAATTCTGTTATCCCCACATACTTGCGGATAATGGTAGCGAAGCTGTCAAAGTCGCTTTTATTCTGTTCGTAGGTATCGACTTCCTGTTGTTCTGCATTTACCTTTTCCGTCAGTTCTTTCTGCTCAGTTTCATACTCTACGGACAGCTTCAAAAATCGCTCATGGCTGATTGTGCCGTTGATGTCGTCCTCATAAATCCGCTTGAAAATCCGGTCAAGTTCTGCAATCCGTTTTCTTGCCTGTTCGACCTCACGCCGCTTGCGTTTCATGTCCTTTTCCGCTTCATCAAACCGCTGTTTCTGTATCAGTTCCATAAATGCGGTAATGTCCTCATAGAACATGGCAGTTACGGCAAATATCCGATTGAGAACGATTTTCCGTAAGACTTCTTCTCTGATGAAGTGCGCCGTACAATCTCCTGTATTGCTTTTATATCTTGCACAGCGGTAGTTGTCTTGTGAACCGTCAAAACTTTTGCAGGTAGCGAAGTGCAGTTTACTTCCACAATCCGCACAGAATACCAAGCCGGAAAACATTCCCTGTCGCTCTGCCTTTGTGGGGCGGCGTTTATTTGCCCTTAATTCCTGTACCCGTTCAAAGACAGCTTCCTCAACGATTGCGTCATGTGTATTGCGGAAAATCGCCTGCTGTTCCTTTGAACCGTTTGCAACCGACAACTATTTTGAGCAGTATGTTTATGAAAAGCCGACTGTTTTTGTTGTTCAAGGGAAAGAAGTTGTCGTTACAAGTAGACGGTTAGCCGACGCATTAGCTAATCTGTCAGAACAAAGGCGCACTGTTCTGCTGATGAATTTCTTCCTCGGTTACAGCGAAAGAAAAATCGGGAATGAGTACGGAAGAAGCAGAAGTACAGTCAACTACTGGAAACTGGCGGCATTGAAGCAGTTAAGAAAAGAACTGGAGGAAACTGAACATGAGGAATAAGAAACTGATACCCTTTGAAACCATTGAGAAAGCTGTTGCCGGCGAGCCGGAAGCCATAGACGCGGTATTACGGCATTACACAGCGCGGATTAAATATCTGTCTACCTATCGCGGGCATATTAACGATGATATTCAAGACCGTCTGAAAGCACAGCTTATCAAAGCTATCCTGCAATTCCGTTTTGACAGGTAACAGATAGCAAAGCCAAAAACAGTCGTCAAGGATAAACTTTGCGCAAGCGTCCTTGATGACTGTTTCCGTCTTTGCTGTTGGGCAACCAAGAGAGCACAATCGGATAGACCGCTTGCGCTCTCAATCCAGTATGGAATGTTATGCGATAGGGTGCGTTTCTCGCTTGATTTAAGCGCGTTACAGCGACGATAGGGGCAAGGGTAAACCACCCTTAAAAATGACGTTCTACTGCGTAACATGGCAAACGATATTTTGTATTGTCGCTTCTGTTCCATTCTTTTCCGTTCCGGCGGCTCTGCCGCTATACCTTGCCCCAAAGGAGAGGGATTAGGGAAAGGATAGGAAAGGAATAGGTATTTGATTAAATCTGTATTTGTTTTTTCTTTAGTTAGTATATCTTTATTTAATTGCGTTGGATTATCCGATGTCAGAAAATCCAATATCGGATAATCCAACAACGGGAAAACCGAGATATGTGGTCTATGCTTTATCGGATAATTACCACAGGTTTGTTACGCAGTAGAGGGGAAAAAGCGCTTGATTTATGCGGCTTGCAGAACGTGTAAAACGTTTAGATGATATTTTATACTTCTACCCTCAAAAATGACGTTCTATTGCGTAACTTTGAGGTTAAATTTTAAATTTATATTTATAATAACATTACAAATTCAAACATAACGTGCAATATAATACAAGAAATAAGAATGAAATACAAGATTTTCTTGTAATACTATTGACATTTACAAGAAATGTGGTAATATATAGTATAAAGGAGCGTGAAAACATGACAAAAAGCGCAAGAATACAAGAGGGTGTTGTAGAATTTCTTGCAGATGGCTGTCCTCATACAGTTCAAGAAATTAAGAGCTTTCTACAGCAAGTCGGAATTTCTGATTATTCAGAGGGACAGTTTTCCGGTTCGATAAATACACTGCTCAGAAACCAATCTATCAAAAAAATTGATAGAGGAATTTATAAAATAAATCAAAATTTTGGAGGTAAAACTTTTATGAAAACTTGTTTTGTGGTATCTCCTATTGGAGATGTAGGAAGTGAAATAAGAATTAATGCGGATAAGCTATTTAAATATATCATTAGCCCAGTTTGTAAAAGTTGTGGTTTTGAACCTGTACGCGTAGACCAAATTAACGATTCTGATTCAATTACACAAACCATTATTGATAAGCTTTTATCATCAGAGCTTGTTATAGCTGATATTTCTGGACATAACCCTAATGTTTTTTATGAAATGGGATATAGAAAATGTACAGATAAGCCAATTATTCACCTTAAAAAGAAAGGTGAAAGCATACCATTCGATGTAAACACAGTAAGAACATTCGAGTATGATTTAACTGATTTGGATAATGTAGAAGAAACCAAAAAGCGTTTAGAACAAACAATAGAAACATTTTCTTTTGAAAATCAAGATGATACATTGGGGCAAGATGAGGAAGCCAACAAGCAACCCTTTACTCAAGGTATTCTTACTATGTTGTATCAAATCCAAGACTCTATTACGGAATTAAAAGAGCAAGTAAATAAAAAAGATACGGAAACTATACAAGCAATAATGCAAACTAGCCTAAACAATGTAAAAAAAGAGGAATCCGCTGATGCTATTATGATGAAAATGCTATTGCCTGAGTTGATTAAAAACCCTGAATCTTTTCAAAATTTAATGCAGATTGCTGAAATAGCTAATAAATCTAAGAAGTAAATAAAAGCGAGTGAAAGTCAAACTTTTCACTCGCTTTTATTTTGCTACTCTGTCTATCGGACGTTAAGTTAATTTTTGTGAATACTTCCTTATCACTGTAAATCAAAGTCATTCCACGTTTTTGCTGAATGGTGTGAGAATAAAGGTTTTGCAGGAATTCGTTATCCAAGCACGCGAATGAAACTTATCGATCAAAGAGGTTCGAATATCGTTCTGTTTGATGCCGATTCAGCTGTAGCTGATGAATCAACTTTCCGAATCTGTAGAAATGCTTGAGTACAACAAAATGTGCCCTCACAGATGAAACTCTGTGAGGGCACTGTGTTTTACTGGATGGCGTCCTTCAGACCCTTTTCAGGTTTGAACGCAAGCACCTTTGCCGCGGCGATCTCGATCGTCTCGCCGGTGTGCGGGTTGCGGCCCGTGCGGGCGGCACGCTCACGCACTTCAAAGCTGCCGAAGCCAGGGATCTGTACCTTGTCGTTCTGTTTCAAGGTCTCCTGCACCGTGCTGAAAAAGGCGTTCAATACCTGCTCGGTGTCCTTCTTGCCCACGCCTACGTCTTCCGCGACCGCCGCGATCAGTTCCGTTTTGTTCATGTTCTCGTTCTCCTGATTCGTTTTTTGTTCAGTCGTAGATGGATTCCATGTCCCATTCGATGATCGCGCCGGTATTGGCGTCGATGGTGAAGTCGTACTCCATCGTGCCATAGCGGATCTCGCCTTCGTACTCCCAGCGGCCATCGTCAAAGTCCAGCTTGAACTTGTAGATATTCGCAGCCGTCGCGCCGGGGACGCTGGACAGGGCGATCTGCTTTGCCGTGGCCTCGCTGATCTTCACATTTGCGTTGGTGTTGGTGCTCTGGGACGGGGTGTAGTTCTCGGCGTCGTAGTCGTAGCTGACAATCTTGCCGGTGGCGGCGTCGATCTCATAGTCGTACTTCGCGCCGTTCGCGTACCATTCAATTTCGTACACCTGACGGCCATCGTCATAGTCCAGCTTGGACTTGGTGATGGTGGCGTCCGCCGCCTTGACCCCGGCGTGTGCCAGAGCGATCTCCTGCGCCTTGGCCTCGTCCACCGCGCCGGTAGAGGTGTTGATGTTGGGGGTAGTCTGCGCCGGAGTGGTGGTCGCGCCGGATGCAGTGGTATCCGTCTGAGCGCTGTCCGTGGGCGCGGCGTTCTTGTCCCGGTAACTCGCCTCCAGCACCTCGCCGCTCTCAGCATTGATGGAGTAGGCGTAGGTATGATTGCCAGAGGTGAACTCAACCTTGTAGCAGGTCACGCCAGCCACCTCGCTGAGCGTCGCGGAAGAAATGTCCGCGTCCGCCGCGTCGATGTTGGCGGCGTCCAGCGCCGCCGTCTGCGCCTGTTCCATGCTGATCTTTGCCGCCTGATCTGCCGCAGGCATATTACCGCATCCGACCAGCGCCGCCGCAAGCAGGAGCGCTGTTCCGGTTAAAAGCCATTTTTGTTTCATGCTGCTTCCTCCTATTCAGGTGTTGTAGGAAATGTAGCAGATTATAACATACTATGTCAATAGGTAAAATAAGATCCAGTGGTTTCCAAACCCGCACATCTCACGTCTATTAGGCAGCGAGAAATATGATTTGAGTTCGCCCCATGGGAATCATTATTTAAGGAGCTGCTTCAAATCTTCTTCCGGCGTGGTGATGGGAGCAATGCCGAAATTCTCTACAAGGTAGTTCAGCACATTGGGCGAAACGAACGCCGGCAGCGTGGGGCCAAGGCGAATATTCTTGATCCCCAGATGCAGCAGCGTCAGCAGGATGCACACTGCCTTCTGCTCATACCAGGAAAGAACCATGGACAAGGGCAAATCGTTCACGCCGCAGCCGAACGCCTCCGCCAGCGCCAGCGCGATTTTGACAGCTCCGTAAGCATCATTGCACTGGCCCACATCCATGAGCCGAGGCAGGCCGCCAATGGTCCCGAGGTCAAGGTCGTTGAAGCGGTATTTGCCGCAGGCCAGCGTCAGCACTACGGTATCGGCGGGTGTCTGCTTGACAAACTCGGTGTAGTAGTTTCGTCCGGGGCGGGCACCGTCACAGCCGCCGACCAGGAAAAAGTGCCGGATAGCGCCGCTCTTTACCGCCTCGATCACCTGATCCGCCACGCCAAGCACCGCGCCATGACCGAAGCCGGTCATGACCGTGCCGCCGCCGTTGATACCGGTGAACGGCTTGTCCTCGTTGTAGCCGCCAAGCTCCAATGCCTTTTCGATGACAGGGGTAAAGTCCTTATCCTCGCCGATGTGCGTCAGTTCCGGGTAGGATACCACCGCCGTGGTGAACACGCGGTCGGCGTAGCTTGCTTTCGGCGGCATCAGGCAGTTGGTGGTAAACAGCACCGGCGCGGGGATGTCGGCAAATTCTCTTTGCTGATTCTGCCACGCCGTGCCGAAGTTGCCCTTGAGATGGGCATATTTTTTCAGTTCAGGATAGCCGTGGGCGGGCAGCATTTCGCCGTGGGTGTAGATGTTGACGCCTTTACCCTCGGTCTGCTCCAGCAGCAGCTTCAAATCGTGGAGGTCATGGCCTGTGATGACGATGAACGGTCCCTTCTCCACCGTCAGCAGGACGGTGGCAGGCGCGGGCGTACCGTAGCTTTCGGTATTGGCCTTATCCAGAAGCGCCATGCACTTAAGGTTTTTCTCGCCCACCTCCATTACGATGGGCAGCAGCTCGTCCATACCCCAGTCCTCGCCCACGGCAAAAAGAGCCTTGGCGAAAAAGCGGTTCACTTCCTCGTCGGCATAACCCAGCATCATCGCGTGATGGGCGTAAGCCGCCATACCACGCACACCGAAAAGGATCAGGGATTTGAGGCTGCGAATATCCTCCTGCGCGTTCCAGAGCAAATTCATATCATAATCATCGTTTTGCCCGCAACGGGATCCGCAGTCGGAGCAGCCTGGAACAAGGCGGGCCTTTTCCTCGTGTACCCGATCGATCAGCTCCCGAATGGTCTTTTCGTTGAAGCTCACATTGGTTACGGTGGTGAACAGGCCCTCGATCATCAGCCGCCATGTATCGGCGTTGACCGGTGTATCGCCGTCCGTGACTCTTGCCAGCCCAATGAGCGCGCCCGTCAGCTCGTCCTGAAGTTTCGCTACATCGGCGGTCTTGCCGCAGACACCGGCTTTTCCGGTACAACCGGCGCAGCCAGCCGTCTGCTCACACTGAAAGCAAAACATTTTGTGATCCATTATCGTTTTCCTCCTATTTCGGTTCAAATCATGTCCTTTTTATCAGAAGCTCACGCCTCCTCGAAGGACTCCTTGCCCACATTGCACAGGGGGCACTCAAAATCCTCCGGCACCTCGCTCCACGGCGTACCGGGGGCGATGCCACCTTCCGGGTAACCCGCGCTTTCGTCGTATTCCCAACCACAAAGGCTGCATACATACTTCATTGTGCTTTTTCCTTTCTTTTTCTAATGATTTTGTTATTCTTCCACCAACCGGCCGTCCACCGTCACGGTGACCACCTGCCACGGAATGAATTTCCCACTCTGCTGGAGCGCCTTTTTCGCCGCCAGTTCCAGCCCGCCGCAGCAGGGCACCTCCATCCGCACGACGGTGACGCTTTTGATGTTGTTCTCCCGGATGATCTCGGTCAGCTTTTCGGAATAGTCCACGCTGTCCAGCTTGGGGCAGCCCACGAGGGTGATGTGCCCCTTGATGAACCGCTCATGGAAGGCGGCGTAGGCGTAAGCGGTGCAGTCGGCGGCAATGAGCAGCCGCGCGCCGTCAAAATACGGGGCATTCACCGGCACCAGCTTGATCTGCACCGGCCACTGGGAAAGGTGGCTCGTCTGCTGGGCTTGCGGCGTTTCCACGGTGTGTGCCTCCTGACGCTGAATATTCCGGGACTGGCTGCCGGGGCAGCCGCAGGGCAGGGTTATGCCCTCGTTTTGCATTTTCCGCTGCTTATTTTCCATGACGGCCTGCTCGTCATAGGCCGCCGCCTCCCGCTCTACAAAGGTGATGGCCCCGGTTGGGCAGGTGGGCAGGCAGTCCCCCAGCCCGTCGCAGTAATCGTCCCGCATGAGCCGCGCCTTGCCGTCCACCATGGCGATGGCGCCCTCGTGGCAGGCGGCAGCGCAGGCGCCGCAGCCGTTGCATTTATTTTCGTCGATCTCGATGATCCGTCGTTTCATTGCAATGCCTCCTTGCTTTTGTGGCTTGATTATACTAAAATCAAATCAGCAAGTCGGTTGAATTTTCAACGAAAGAGGATTGTTTATGAAAGAATTTTTCCCGGTGCTCCATACGGCGGCGCTTTTCTCCGGCATTTCCGACGAGGAACTTGCCGCCATGCTCTCCTGCCTTGGTGCGAGAATCGATGCCTTTCCCAAAGGCTCCCGCCTGCTCCGCGCCGGAGACGCGGTGGATGAAGTGGGGCTTGTGCTGGCAGGCAGCGCCCTTATTGTGCAGGAGGACATCTGGGGGAACCGCAACATTCTCTCCAAGTCTGGACCGGGGCAGACCTTCGCGGAGGTGTTCGCCTGCGCGCCGGGAGCGGTTCTCAATGTGAGCGTGGAAGCGGAAAGCGCGGTGACGGTGATGTTTTTGCATATAAAGCGCGTTTTGAGCATGTGCCCCTCCGCCTGCTCCCATCATAACCGAATCATCCGCAACCTGCTGAGCGAGCTGGCGGAGAAGAACCTGCGGCTCAACGAAAAGCTCACCCACATGGGCCAGCGCACGACGCGCGCAAAGCTGCTGTCCTATTTTTCCGCAGAGTCGCAGCGCCGGGACAGCTATGAGTTCGACATTCCGTTCTCTCGTCAGCAGCTTGCGGATTATCTCGGCGTGGAGCGCAGCGGACTGTCCATGGAACTTGGCAAAATGCGGGATGAGAGCCTGCTTGACTTTCATAAAAGCCACTTTGTTTTGAAGGTGTGACAGTTTTATCCAAACAGGCGCCTCAAAATGGCAAGGTCTACATCGTATAGCTGCTTGTGCGGCATTTAGGCTACCGTTTGGATACGATTCGGATTACCATGCGAATGATATCTCAGTGACCTTGTAGATGTCTGCCATGCAGAGCTGACGCCCCCTTACCATATCTGCTTTGCTGCGAGCATAGTTCTCATTCCGTAAAATATCTCGGTCTGCCGATCATAGTAAAGCCGATCTTTCCAGTCACCACCACATTATCGGAGCTGCTGGCGCAGTGGATGATGAGGATATTTCCGCTGCTGTCGAAGCCGCAGACGATCCCCACATGACTGTCGCCAGGATAAAAGACGAAGTCGCCCGGCTTGGCATTGTTCCAACTGATGGGTGTGCAGTAGCTGTGCTGGGCAGACGCCCCTCCGCCATGGCCGATGATATACTGCCCTCCGCTCTGGTTGTAGAATACCCAATCGACAAACCCCGAACAACCTAAGCCGAGCGGACGCACGGTCCCGCCGCTGGAGCTGCCTGCGGCTGTCACCTTCATAGGCGTTCCCCAGCGAGAGTCCCATCCAAGCACAAGGCTCTTTCCTCCCCAGAAGTAGTTTACCTTTCCCAAGAGCTGATACGCAGTCAATACCACCTGCTTGCGCTCCTCGCTGAGATCGGTGGGGAGCTTTTTGATAATCTCCTGGATCTCTTCCGGAGACAGGTCGATATCCTGATAACTGCCGGTCAGCGCCATGAACAGCTCCTGATACTCCGGCTGCATCAGTTCTCCCAACAGCTTGCGCCGCTCGGTGTTAAACCGATACTCGTCCGCCATTTGCAGATGATCCTTGACTGTGACAGTGATGTGCAGGATAACGGTATCGCTTTCATCTTCATCACCGGAGACGGTTTCCACCCAATAAGAGATGGCGTTCATATCCCAGAAGATCTGACGCAGGATGTCCAGTTTTTCTGCCGTCAGCGTGGCGACTTCATCCGGCGAGGTATCATCCGTAGTCGTCCTCACCGCATAGATGGCCAGCACATCCCGCCAGTTAGCGATCATCGCCGCATTGCCGGCATTGTCCATATCCAATTCATCATGCGGATTCTCCGCCTTGATCTTCTCGATCCGGTCAGTAAACTCTCCATTCAATGTACGGACAGCTTCCGGCATGGTATAGCCTGTGCCGCTGTCCTCACCAGAGAAGAAAATGCCGAGGGGTGAGGCGATCAAAAGCCCTATGAGGCAGATCACCAGCACCATAGACACCACCGTACTGCCGCCTGCCATCATGGCGGCAAGCAGACTGCGGGCAGCGGCGAGGATCGCGCGAAGCGCCCTGCCTGCCGCCTGCGCGGTCTTCTACACGGAATGTTCAGCCTGCCCGTCTTTCTTCAAAAGCGCTTTTTGAGAAGCTTTCGGAAACGGAATACTGGTCCTCTCTTTAATACTTTTGTGTGAAAGATCCTCCGCATTTTGTGCTGTACCGATCGTTTCCGAAGTGCCGAGACCTGGTGATGTATTCCGAAGCCGTCTGTTCTGCTCCGTCTGCCGAAGCCTCGTCTGCCGCATCGCCTTGCGTCCCTGTTCCCGGACGAATGCCCGCTGTCCTTGCCGCTGTGGCTCCGGTGCTTCTGTGACACTGGTTTTCACCTGTGTTTCGATATAGGTGTCCTTCGTCTTGACAGCTGCCGCTTTCTGCATCGCAGCGCGACGCGCTTGTGCCTGGGGCGTCGCAGCAGGCGTTTGGGTTTCTGCAAACTCTGTATCTTTGGTTCGGATGATGGGGCTTTCATTTCTGTGTGCATCTGGTGCTGACGCGCCATTCCGGGCAGGATCGCTCGGTTGCTCTGTGACTTTCTCCTTGCGCTGCTTCAACAGTTCCGCGGCGGCTCGCTTGGAGCCGCTGACTGCGGTATCCTCGATATCGTCGCCACCGTACTCATCCCGGCGTCCTTGCTGCGCTGTATCCCGGAGCTGGACCCGCAGGCGTTCAGCACTGTCATCCAGCCCCTTGTGCAGCAATAGTCGCACAGGCTACACTTCTCCACCACTGCAAAGCGGCCATTCGCCGGCTGGGGCAGCACTTCTGTTACCATGCTGTGACGCTCCAGCTTAGGGCTGGACTCATAGCTCGTACCATAGCAGAAACAGCAGTAGGAGCCGCCTTTGGTGGTAACGGTGTGGTAGGTGTCATCTGCGTACTCATATGTTACGCGCTTATCCAGATCTTCCATGAACTCGGCAGCACAATCGTACAGGTTGTACACATTGCGGCCAAAGCCATAGCCGTTGATGCCGCCATTGCTGTTCATGGTGCCGCAGGTATCACACATTGCCTTGGTCCAGTGGTAGCCGGTGTAGTAGGCATCCTTACCGGGGGTACCATCCAGAATAATACCTTTCCCCTCACCGCCGAGCAGAGTGCCGTCCGAATACATGAGCGGGTCAGTGCCGTTTTTCCATCTCTGGTATATTCGGGCGTTCGCCAGGCAACGCAAAAAGCCGCCCTGGGCATCTGATGATCTCAGATGCCCAGGGCGGCTTTCTCCATGTGTGATTTGTTTTTTACTTCGGCGTTTGCGGACTTACACGGCGCTTTCTGCTCAGGGGGTGTCCGTATCTGCAGTGTCTGCTTTATCGGCCACACAGGGCGCGACCGGGGACTACATGGGGGTATAAAAGGAAGCAGGAAGTCTGTTTCCGAAGAAGCAGGCTTCCTGCCCTATGTGCTGCTTATGACGCGCTGTCCAACGGGT